>Ga0078972_1000766_pt1 | contig 131924 bp, 161 predicted proteins | sample YelNatPaOPGAMG01_FD_67568 | JGI IMG/M metagenome (GOLD analysis project Ga0078972, IMG submission 67568) | Hot spring thermophilic microbial communities from Obsidian Pool, Yellowstone National Park, USA - OP-RAMG-01 (SPADES assembly) (version 2) | ecosystem: Environmental > Aquatic > Thermal...
CTTAACCAGTAGGAGAATAGCAATGACAGATATTCTTGAAAAAATAATGGAAGAAATGGCAAGGATAAGAGAAGAAGACGCAAAGCGTCAGGAAGAGATGGGGAAGGATAAAAAGGAAGAAGAACTTAGAGACTTAGGGGTAGGTAATAGCTCTTGACAAATATGTTTAAGTGGGCTATTGATTAATAAGATGAGGACATTTAGACCATTGGAAATATGATACCACGGGATATTAATTCAGCATTTAATTTATTAAAAAGGTTTTTGCCCGGCTTGGGCCACATATCCAGTAATGGATACGGTGTACTTGCGAGAGCAAGGAATTTAAACACATTTAATTATGTTTAAAGGAGCAGGATAAGGAATGATATTTTTCAGATTAGTAAAACAGATAGAAATTGATGCAACCGTAAATCCTGGTGAAACCAAGGTATATTATCATTACCTAAATAAAGACCTAACTGATACTAACGGCATGGTTATTATTAATTTGCTGGAAGGGGATACTCTCTTGACCCTTGTTTCTATGAATTCAAATTCCATTACTGTGAAGAATAATGGTAGTCAAGCTAACAAGAGTACAATTTTGTTGCTATATTATCCCTTTGAAAGGGAACATTACCTCTCTATTTTGCGTTGATTTAAGAGTTTTATCTTTTAGATTCTAGAAACCGAATCTGCCCCTTTCAGTTATCCAATTCGTTTTTTCAGCAAAATAGATCGATTCTGCAGATCCAGCAGAACTAAATGCTGGTTCTGTAGTAATTCTCTTACGCACCAGAACCTTGCCAGGGTAACTTGCTGTTGTATATCCATAGTTGTTGTATAAATCGCTTATTTCATCAGCACTCAACGCTTTGTTATAAATTCTAACTTCATCAAGATAACCATTATATGATTCTAACAGATCATCCCTTGTCCCTATTCTTACAGCGTTTGGTGATGTATTTATTGGATCTGTATAAGCAGTAGAACCGAGCAAAGTAGCATCTACATATCGTTTGGATGCAACTCTATCATAAGTGCCAACTACATGATGCCAGTTGCCATCATCTGGATAGCCAAAATTACCCATGTTCACTTGTAAATTAACTCCAAATCTTAAACGAGTTGGGTAATCAAAATCAAGAAAATAATCACACCCTTTTCTTACTACTGCACCTGTTCCCCACCAACCAATCGGTTTTTTTACCCATGTCTCAACAGATATAGCCTCTGTTGGACAAAGGCTTGTAGAATTTGGCACATTTATATATTTGCAATCCTCACTGTGATGAGTTGCCATACCCCATTTGCCATTAACCCATTCTGCTTTACCGGAGGCATAGACATAATCCACTTTCATTGTAAAGGCGATGGTATCGGCTGCTGTTAGTTGCCATTCTATCCTGTCTATTGAATGAATATCAGGTGGAGTTGCTGATGTTTCTCCATAAGAAGCAATTAAACGGGAGTGCTTTACCCAGGAGTTTGGCGAAAATGCAAAAAATCCTGCCCCATATCTTCTCCAATTCCCATTAGTATCATAAATGTAAATAAAATTTGCCCCGAATGCAGTAAAGTCTCTATCACATTTAAACCAGAAGGTTAATGCTCTATCTCCCAGATCCATAGGACTTGCTGGGTTAAATATAAGCCTATAAGTAGTCCCAATAACTGGCATAGAAACATCTCCTTTTACACAGCCAGTACCTTCTTTCTTATCAGTTGTATCAATAGATAATGCTACCCCATCTGAACCAGACCAATCTGTAAGGCTATCACAATTAGTCATCTCTATATCCCCAACATCATTTGGACATAGTGTTCCATGATTCCCATTCCCTGATGTATCATGAGCAACATTTCCGCTTCCTTCATTTAAATGCCAGCTACCAACAACCCCATCTATAACCCTGATAAACGTGTTTGTATCGCTACTTAAATTTGGAGCATTCTGCCTGCCCCAATAGCAATAAATATCTTTGCTTGTATCCAGATTAGCCGTAACTTTGACCCAGCAATGAGCAACTCTATTAGGACTTGTTCCTTCAACTTTTTCTACAAAGAAAGGGAGTAAGGATTCACCATCAGCTGCTGTAAAGGCAAGATCACCACCATTATTTGTGGCATTTGGAAAACTAAGGGAGGTGCCCTCTACATGAAAATGACATCCAGCAGCACCTGAACTCTCCCCCACTTTTATTAATACCTGATAGTTGGTTCCAGCTCCTGAAGAGCCAGAAATTGTTACCAGTTTCCTGTTTTTATAAGCATAAAGAATAGCCATTTTTCTGCTCCTTTATTTCCTTTATTTTTTTAGCATAAAGAAGGGCGGTTAATCAACCTCTTGCATTTTTTCCTGTCTTTTGACATACTTTTAAAGGAAATGTGGTTAAACGAAAATTTTAAGATTTGGGCCAATGTTTCAATAACCTTCAGGTATTCTGATGGCAGAGCGGGAAGGGTTTTAACTCATAATATATGGTTAAATTCAGGTAGAGATTGGCTTTTGAAGTTGATGAGTTATGGAAATAATGGTATTACACCTCTTGAAGATTACAGGGTTTATGCCGTTGGTTTTGGTATAGGTGGTAATAAGCAAATTGCTACAATTCCTTCCAATGTTAATACAGAATATCCAGGAACTAATAATCAAAGTGGGGAAGATCCTGCAGTTACCATGCTTGAAAGGCCAGTGAGAATAAAGGTGGATGGTGGATTGGATTACTGGCTGCAGCCAATCACCCATGCTTCAACTTATTTCAATCCTTCTCCTCCACCTTATTATGTTAGGTATTATGCAACTATTGGTGCTAACGAAATATCATATTCTCCTTATAACACAGTTCCATTAAGCGAGATTGGACTGTTCCATAAAGGCGAATATACTGCTCATGTTAATGACACAAAGGCAAATGTCTATGGAACTCCACCTGTTAGGCCAGTACCGCTTGCTTATGCTACATTTTATTCAATTTCAAAGACTTCGGGGGTTACACTTGATATTGAATGGGAGATAAGGTTATCAACATGAAAAAAAAGTCAGGAGGTACGGAGATGAAAAAAGAAACGAACTGGTTATCCATCTTTCAATTAATAATTTTTGTATGTCAGATATTTCTGACTGCTGTATGTGGTTATTTTCAGACTCAGATAAATGATGTTAAGGTTATGATGAGTAATCATGTTGAACATCTTCAAATGCAGATTGATAAAATAGAAGCAAACATGAGCAAATTTGATACGAAGCTGGATGACATGATAAAAACAATAAATAAGATTGATTCTGACTTGAGTAAAATAAAGGGAAAACTAGGATATTAGATGGGTAAGCCAACTTACACTTTAAGGTATCCTGCTACAGGGGATACTATTCCACCAAGTAAAGATCCAGGTCCAGGTGGTTCTGGAGGTAGGGTATATTATGAAATAAATCCACCTCCTGGTTACGATTCAGCTACCAGATTTCTGGGGTGGCAGGAACAGGCTACAAGTCAGATACTCAACAGGGCTAACTGGTATCTGGCAAATAACATCGATTTTTTATATGAGCTCATATCCCCTGTAAGTATCGACGTGGGGATAACTGCTAATGATTCTGAAGAATATCTTCCCTTTCCGGTTTTTCTAGGCCCACCAGGAGCTACCAGCAATGATGCAGAAACATATTTCAATGCGGTTAATAGGGCTTTCAGACCTATTTACAATATAAACACCAGGGTCTATGTTTCTGATGTCCGCACAGCTTCCGGAGGTGGGGGTGTTTCTGCATATCCTTCTGCCGGGATACCATCTACAGCCAGTGCCAAGATAACTGCTGTTGATACTATAAATTCTACAATAACTGTAGATACCGATATCGGGGATATTAGCTATTCAATAATGAATTATGATAAGTGGTTAAGGGCTCTAAGGGATGGTGATACAGGTAATATAGTTGGAAGTTATGCTACTATAATTAACAAAGTTGGGTCCACTTATACCCTTCATGCTAATGTAGATAGTGAATGGAAAGTAAATGACACTATTTATCTCTCCAATATTACTTCCAAAGTATATGCCCGGTTTAATACCCAGAGTCCGGATGCAGGTTATTTATTTTGCGGACTCTGTTTGCCGACTGGATTAAATTGGGGATTTCCAGTTGTTTCTTTACGCAATGCAAAAGAGCAGATTAAAGAAGTTACCCGCTATTTTCCTATCCAGACTGGTTATCCAGTTGGTTCAGGAAGTAATATATGGACATTGATAACAAGTCCAGTATATGCATGGCAAGTTGTAACGGGAAATTCGAATCATTCCAGGATTCAATTCCCTGTCCAATTACCTAATCTTTGTACTTTAAAGCAGGTAGATGTTTATTATAGCGTAGATGGAGCTCTTACTACTGAAGGGAGTATTTCTCTTTACAAGCGAACTGCAAATGAAGCACCTACTTATATAAATGGGGCTTCTATTCCCAATCCTAATGATAACTGGGTTTCCATAACTGCTTTAAATGAAACAATAAGAAATGATGTGTATTATTACTTTTTGCATATAGATAGTGGTTATAATACAGGAACTACACCTACTCACAGAATATATTCCATAAGGATGACTTTTGACTATGATGAGGGTAACTTTAGACCATGAGTAAGCCTAGCAGAAAAGACAGATTTACAGCAAGTGGAGATACCATCCCTCCCAGCAGGCCTTCTGGTCCAGGTGGAGGAAGCTATAAGGTATGGATAACTGATACAGATAGTGTAGGTGCAGGCGGAATCTATCCTTCTGGAACCAGAATGGTAGGGTATCAGGCTGATGTAGATAGTATAGAGGTTAATCGTGGTCTATGGTATCTGGCTAATTCGATAGATTATCTTTTTGAATTGGATGAACCTGAAGCTTATTTTGAATCACTTATAGGTCAAGGCAGTTCTTATGCTCTTATTACGCATCCTGTCTATATAGGTGAAACCGGGGATACCAAAGATGTAGTTAAGGATATCATAACCCTTCGTGACTCTGATGGAAATGAATTAACTGAAGGGACAGGGGATAATGAAGCGATAAGATATGCTACTGATATCTGGGTTGATAATTTTATCCCTCTGTCAGCTTATCCAGCTGGTAGTCTTCCTGAGGTCAAATGGGGAATTATTGAACAGGTTACTTCGACTACTATTAAGCTTACTGAAACTATGGCTGGTTTATATGCTGGCGCATGCCTGTTTAATTATAGTAAATGGCTCAGGAATGTCAGGGATGGTGCCAATGACTACAATTTCATAGACCATATAATAGATGCTTCTGCTAATCCAATTCTGGTTATGGGAAGATCTCCAGGTCCTGAATTACTTAAATGGGAAGTTGGTGATGAAGTTTATATCTCCAGGTTTGTTTATCCTGCTTATATTGCTTTCAATGGTACTATAACTAATGGTATAGCATATAAAATAGGTTATCCCCGCTTTGCAGTAAAAGGATATGATACAAGACAGAATATTAAAAATAGACTTGTATTAAGGGATACTGCTGATACAAAGATATACAAGCACAGAGGGCTTCAAAGTGCTTATGAGAGCAGGAACGAAATTGACACAACTGATGATAGACCAGTAACTCTAAAAGGATTCCATCCGTTTAGAATAAAGGATAAAAATGGGAATGATCTCTTTTGGATTACAGAATATTCAGCAACTTGGCCACTTTTTTACTGGTATGGAAATGGATCCTTACAAATAAAGGAAGGTCCTCTTACTATTTCTGGTACTCTTTACTTTAGGTTGGGAAAAAATGGGGACAATCAACCTACTTTTGACTTCAGATTAGACCCAAATCATGCTAATATATATATCTATCCAACCGGGCCAAGTAATGGATTAAACCAGGAGAGCGGTTTTTATTTTGGTAGTCAAGCCGCTGATAAAAATGCTCTTATTACTACTTTTAATGATGATCTCAGTGGTTTTGCAGGAATACAAGCTTTTGCCAGAAGAGGTGGAACCGATTTTGCTGGCTGGAGAGTGGAGACCAAGGCGTTAGAAGGTACAGTTAAACCTAATTGCGCTAAGATGTTTTTTAATTGTGGTACAAGTAACCAATGGATGGAAGTTGGTTGGTTTGAACCTATAGAAATAACTAAATTAACTCCTGTGGAATTAGGAGTAACTTCTGGAGGCTGGGCAATTAGTGTAGGGGGTACTTACATTTATTACAGTACGAGTGCTAATAATGCTGTTCTATTTATTCCTCTTCTTGGTCTTCCTTATGGATCTTTCATAAATGGACTTACTATGGGACTTCAATATAGTGCAGCTGGCAATAGACTCAGTGCTGCACTCTGCTATAAAAGAAAAGATGCCACTCAGGACATAGAAGTAGCATGTAACTGGGGAAATATAGAAATATTGAATACTGATTTTAACTGGGTCCGCAAAGATGTGACCCCAGACCCACAACCTGTTGGAGAATATTTATGGTATTTAAAATTGACTGGAAGTAATGATACTACAACAAAATATATCTACGCTTTAAAAATTCATATTGGTGTTTTATCAATTTTTCCATAAGGAGAAATTTTATGCCAGCAGAATTAGAACATATAAAAGAAAGGATAAAAGAAAAGAATCCGGATCTTCCAGAAAGCAGTGCCTGGGCTATAGCTACCAAAGTATGGAAGCAGAGACATGGAATAAACCCGAAGCAACATGTGACATGGAAAAAGATGGAGAAAGAAGGAGCTATTGCTGAGGAGTCACTAAGACTGGGGAGAAAAAGAAAGCTGATTCCTCTCAAATCAAAATTTACAGAGATGATTAAAGAGGCTCCCCATATATATCATGAAACAGAAGGGGTTTTGCATTCTAAAGAAGCGAGTTCAACTCTATCCAGGCTTATCAGGAATCCGCAGATGCGGGGAGAATTAGGTAGATTTCTGGAACCTCATATGGGCAGGATAGGGAATTTATGGGCAGGCAAAGCACTGGAGAGTGGAGTTGCTATTCCGTTTACCAAATTGCCTGCTGAAGCACAGCTTCACTGGCTTCGTAAATGGATACCTGCTCTTGGGTCTGAAGCAAGTCCTCTTGAAGAGAAATTAATGAAGAACATTCCTACCAAACAGCTTATCAAAAAGCCTCAGCTATCTTTTACTCAGGTAACAACCTGAACCCTTGTCAAAAGTAATCTTTTTGATGTATCTTAATGGTCATGGAGCGATTCCTGCCAAAAATAGGCTCTGTGAAAGACTGGAAAGGTGAATTGAGCAAGCAAGAACCCCTTCCGAAAGTGCCTGTAAATAAGGAAAAATTTATAGATGTAGTTCTTCACAGGCATCAGGCCAGGAAGGCAGGATTACACTGGGATTTAAGACTTGGTGACCCAGTTACTCAAAAGACATGGAACTGGGCTATTAGAAAAGGTTTACCTGAGCCTGGCCAGATGAGGGAGATGTTCCCTACAGGTTATCATTGTATGGCCTGGCATACAAGAATTGCTACCATTCTTGGAGTAAAGACCATATATGAGATTGTAGAGAACAAATCGATGATTCCGGTCTATTCCTGGGATGGAAAGAATATTGTGTGCAAGCCTGTATGTGGATGGTATAAGCGGAGTGGGAAGGATGGTTTAAGAGTAGTAATCCAGCATCCTTATTTTATAGATGGTATTATTACGATTGATACTACAAAAGGACATAAATTCTATACCCCTAATGGAGAAAGATATGCAGGGGATCTTAAGAAGGGGGATAAAGTTTATTATTTGGATCTTGTAAAAGGGATTGTTGAGGCGGAGGTAATGGAGACTATAGAGAGGCCGGAAGATCAAGATTATTACAATATTACTGTAAAGGATACACACTGCTATTTTGCAGAAAATATTCTGGTTGGTAATTCTTATGAATATTTACAAAGGGAAAAAGGGGTTCTGCCAGAAGGGCATTATGGTGCTGGTTCATTTAGTACAGATTTAAGGAGCAAAGGAGAAGTTATCGAGTCCGAGCCTGGCAAGATTAGGTTTGTGGTCTATAACAAAAGAAGTCCTGAGGAATTTCTTATAAGGAAATACAGGAATCAGTGGTTAATTCAGAATGTGACTCCTACCAGGAAGCTAAAGAAGTGGGATGAACTGATACCCAGAGAAAGGCCTCATTATAAAGAAAAGAAAGTAGATAGTGTTGATCTTGAGAATCCAGATGAGATAGCTCAGGCAAAGATAGATGGGGCTCATGCAATAATGTATCTGGAGGCTAATAAAGTACCCCGAGTTTTTTCATATAGAGAAGCTAAATCTACGGAGACTGGATTTATAGACCATTCTTTTAAGATTAGACACACCGCTCTTAAAAAGACTCCTGAGGATTTGCATGGGACTTTGATAAGGGGTGAACTATTTGCAGTTGATAAGGAAGGAAAAGCGATACCTGCTAAAGATCTTGGTGGTATTTTGAATGCAAATACGATTAAGAGTCTTCAGATGCAAAAGGAGAAAGGGATAACTCTCAAGTTTGCCCCTTTTGATGTCGTGAGATATAAAGGGAAAAATGTAGAGAAGTTACCTTATGAAAAGAAATATGAGCTGATCCAAGATCTGGCTAAAAAGATACCTGGTATGGTACTTCCACCAGCTGCTGAAACTCCTTATGAGAAAAGAAGACTTCTCACCAGGATTCAAAAAGGTGAAGAGCCTTTAACCAGGGAAGGTCTTGTGTTATGGCATAAGAAGGAGCCAATAACCACTAAAGTGAAGTTCAGACCCGAATTTGATGTTAAGGTAGAGAATATCTTTCCATCTGAACATAAAGGCTGGGCTGGTGGGTTTACTTACAAAACAGATACAGGTAGGATTGGTTATGTAGGTTCTGGATTTACCCATAAGCAAAGGGAACTTCTATTAAAGCATCCTGAGAAGTTCAAAGGTCTTGTAGCCAAAGTAGAGGCACAGGAAGTATTTCCAAGTGGGGTTTTAAGAGCTCCTGTATTTAAGGAGTGGCATCTTGATAAAAGTCCAGCCAGGAAGTTGGAAGAAGTTTATAAACTAGAGGGCAGATCATGAGTCTGGATTACAGACAGGATTGGGAAGATTTAAAAGAAAGGACAATCAAGGCATTATCAGATATATTTCCTGTTCAGACTAAGAACAGGCAGTTACACATAAGGAATATTGAGATTAAGGATGATCTTCCTTTTGATGATTATCGAAGTCAACTTGAAGCAAAGCTAAACAAAAAGTCATGGACTGTGCCTGTTAAAGCGGAAGTTGTTTTAAAGAATGAAGATGGAAAGATAATAGATAAAAGGAAGATGGTTGTAGCTCATATTCCCAAACTTACTCCCAGACACTCTTTTATTGTTGATGGAAACGAGTATCAAACAGATCACCTATGGGTAAGGCGACCTGGAGTCTATAGCAGAATAACAAGAGATGGAAAGCTGGAAAGTGAATTCAACCTCGCTAAGGGTAAGAACTTTCGCATCCAGTTTGATCCTGAAGATAAGAAATTTACGATGTTATTTGAGAAGACCAAAATACCTTTAGGTCCAGTTCTAAAAGATATGGTGTCCGAGCAATTTATTCATTCTGCATTTGGTAAAAAACTGGCGGAGGAAGTTATGAGTGGTGATAAAAGAACCGCTTATAACAAGTTATCTCAAGTTCTTGGTACTTCTCCAGAGGATGCAACTACTAAATTTTTAAGAGAACTGGAAAATACAAGTATTGATCCTGAGGTTACGGAATTAACTCTTGGTAAGAAGTTTGAAAGAGTAACTCCGGAGACAATACTACTTGCGAGTAAGAAATTACTTGATATTTCAAGGGGTATTGCTGAACCGGATAACAGGGATGCTGTAATCTATAAAGAACTACACAATATAGGGGATAAATTATATGATAGGTTAACTAAAAATAAGCCGAGGATACATAGAAAACTACTTAATAGACTAGAAGGTGCTAAAGAAGCATCTTCAACTATTACTTCAAGTATTTTTGATAACTTTATAAAGAATCAATTTGTTGGTTCTGGTAAAGAAGGTAGTTCTTTATCAGAATTGCCAAATCAACTGAATCCAGTCGATTGGTTACTTCATGCTACAAAGACAACTGTTCTTGCACCTGGGGAAGGTGGTATTGAATCGGAAGAGGCTGTGATTGATAGTCTCAAACAGGTAGATCCTACTCATCTTGGCTTCTTAGACCCAATTGCAACTCCAGAGAGTTCCAGAGCAGGGATAACTTTATTCCTCCCAATGGCTACATTTTTGAAAGATAGAAAACCACAGGTTGGAGTTTATGATCTTAAGGAAAAAGCAGTTAAATTTATAGACCCCATTACTTTTTATAAAAGCAAAGTTGTTCTGCCAGATGAATTAAAAGCGTCGGGAAGCAGACTTGTTCCCAAAAGGAAAAAGGTTCTTGTTTCAGCAGAAGGCAACAAATTTGAAGCAGTTCCTGTTAATAAAGCAAGATATGCTCTTGCTACTCCTTTATCGGTATTGAGTCTTCCCACAGCTCTCGTTCCCTATTTAAATTCCAATTCTGGTGCCAGGATTTCTATGGTTGCAAGGCATCTATCCCAGGCTCTGCCACTTGAAGATCCTGAAGCACCACTGGTAAAGAATCAAACACTGGATAAGGTTATTGAGGATCGGATTCTTGATGGCTTTACAGTCCGATCCAAGATAACTGGAACAGTGGAAAAAGTAGATAAAGATAAAATAGTAATAAAGGGAAGAGAAGGTACTTTTGACCATCCAAAATACTATTATTTCCCATTGAACGCAAATGGGGCTTTTGCCCATCATGAGGTAAGAGTAAAAGAGGGAGATAAGGTAAAGGAAGGAGATATCCTTGCCGATTTCATAACTACGAAAGATGGTTCTCTTGCTCTTGGTAAGAATTTGAGAGTCATGTTTGGAACCATTCCTGGTAAAACGATAGAGGATGGAATAGCTGTTTCTGAAACTGCTGCTAAGAAGCTGACAAGCAGGCAACTTAATAGATATCATATTGTTAAATCTGAGGATCTTATAATGGATCCAAAGAAATACTGGGCTTATTATCCTACCAAATTCAAAAAAGAACAGTTATCCAAACTTGATTCAGATGGAGTCATTAAGAAAGGGCAGAAATTACTACCTGGGGATCCTATTTATGTTGCCCTTGAGAAAAATGTTCCTGCTTCTCAATCTCAGCTGATGAAAAAGTTGTCAAAAGGCAGGGTTAATCTGTACAGGGATAAAGCGGAGGTATGGGATGAGGATACGGAAGGAGAAGTAATAGATGTTCTTAAATCAGGAAACAAGACTCTTGTTCTGGTGCACAGCAAATCGCCTTTGAAGATAGGTGATAAGATAACGGGAAGGCATGGTAATAAAGGTGTTGTTACAGATATTATTCCTGATCATGAAATGCCAAGGGATAAGGAAGGCAGGCCAGTTGAAGTAGTGATAAGTCCGCTCAGTGTTCCTGGCAGGACCAATGTTGGTCAGGTCTATGAGCTCCTGACTGCTAAAGTTGCTGAAAAGCTCAAAAAACCAATAACAGTCCCTCACTTTGGTGAGAATAATTACAAATTTGTTGCTGATCTACTTAAGAAGCACAATGTTCCAGATACTGAGGAAATATATGATCCTTCAGGCAGGAAGCTGGGAAAGGCAATGGTTGGTCCTTTGTATATGCTTAAGCTCAAGCATATAGTTGAAGATAAGTATTCTGAACGCAGTGGTGGTCCTGGTGAGCCTTATGATATTAACAGGCAACCAGTAGGTGAAAGTGGAGAAAAGGGACAGAGTCTTGGCTCTCTGGAGCAGTATGCCCTTCTTGCTCATAATGCAAGGGCTATCCTTAAGGATGTTCATACTCGTGCTTCAGATGCTGATAATGCTGATGAGGTATGGAGAGCGATACAACTGGGAGCTCCTCTTCCACCTCCTAAAGTCCCATTTGTGTATAAGAAATTTGAATCATATTTGAAAGGATTGGGACTGGCTCTTAAGAAAGAAGGTAATACCTTAAGACTTCTTCCTATGACAGACAAAGAAGTTCTGGAAAGTAGTGGTGGAGAAATAAAGTCTCCTGAGACATTAAGAGCTAAGGATCTTAAGCCAGTTCCAGGAGGTCTATTTGATGAAAAGGCGACTAAGGGATTAAATGGAGATAGCTTTGCTCATATTACTTTACCAGAGCCAATGCCCAATCCTGTATTTGAAGAAGGTTTGAGGGCATTAACAGGTCTTACTAAAGATGAACTAAGAGATGTTCTTGCTGGTAAGAAGGGGCTACCGCAGATTACCAAAAAGGCTGATATAACTGTTAATCCGGAGGAAGGACTTACAGGTCCTCAGGGTCTCAAAGAATATATCGATTCGTTAGATATAAACAGGGAAATAAGGCAGTTACAGGAAGCAATACCAAGAATGGTAGGAGAGCCTCTTGATAAAGCGAATAAGAGATTGAGGGTACTTCTTGCATTAAAGAAGACTGGATTAAAGCCATCGGAGGCATATTTTATGAAGTATGTTCCTGTAATTCCTCCTGTAATGAGAAAGGTAGTGGTCAGGCCTGATGGTAATCTTGCTATTGATGATATGAATGAACTTTACAGGCAGATCATAATGGGCAAGGATATGCTTGCTGAAGGGAAGAAGGCTCTGCCTAAAGATACTGTTGGAGAACTCAGACTTAACCTTTATGAAAATCTATCGGACCTGGTAGGATTGAGTCAGCGTAAAAGGGTGCAGGGGGGTACTTTAAAAGGGATACTGGATATCTTAAGTGGGAATACGCCTAAAGAATCGTTTTTTCAGGCTCATATGATAAAGAAAAGGCAGGATCTATCAGGCAGAATGGTTCTTACGTCAGATCCATCTTTAGGTATTGATGAAATAGTGCTTCCTAAATCAATGGGCTTTGCAATTTATAAACCATTTGTGGTCAGGGAACTTACTAAGGCTGGAATCCGACCTTTAGATGCTCTTAAGATGATAGAGGAAAGGAATTCACTGGCTGAAAAGGCACTTGAAAATGTAGCTAAGGAAAGACCGGTACTTATGAAGCGGGATCCTGTTCTTCACAAATTTGGAATTATGGCTTATAAGCCATCTTTTCATGATGGAAAGAGTATAAAGATATCCCCACTCATAATGGGACCTACAGGGGCTGATATAGATGGTGATACTCTTGCTGTTTACACTCCTATTTCTTCTAAAGCAGTTAAGGAGGCATGGACAATGATGCCTTCCAATAATCTCTTCTCTCCGGCTACGGGAAGATTAGTTTATAAGCCGGAGCATGAGGGAGTTGTAGGTCTATATCATTCTAGTTTGCCGGGTAAGAAGAAGGAGCTAGCCTTTAAGGATCTTAAAGAAGCGGAACTTGCTTTCAGTCAGAATAGGATTGAACTAAATGATGTAATCAGAATTGGTGGTGTTAGAACTACTCTTGGAAGGGCAAGGGTTTATGAATCGTTACCGGAATCTGGTAGGATTAGGGATATTCTAACTAATTTTAACTTTCATCTTGATAAGAAAGGAGTTGAACGGATTCTTGAAAAAGTAGCTAAGGAAGAGCCAAACAGGTATTCTGATGCCGCTAAGGCACTACTTAATGTAGGGAGTAATGCCCTTTATGACTCTGGTTTTTCGTTCTCTTTAAAAGATTTCGAGCCTGATACTGCAACGAGAAGGAAGTATTTGAAGCCATCACTTTATAAGAATCTGGAGGGTCTTGCCAGAGCGGGGGATAAGATGAAAGAAGAGCATATTAAAAAGGCTCTGGCGGAAAGGAATAAATTACTTATAATGTCGAAAGCGGCTGGAAAGCCAAATATAAGCCAATATCAATCAATTAAGTTATCCCCTGTTCTATTCAGTCAGCAGGGTAAGCCAATACCTCATCCTGTTACAAAGAGTTATGCAGAAGGTCTCGATTTTCCAAACTTCTGGCATCAATCAATAGGGGCAAGGGAGGGGGTTATAAATAAGGTTGTGGAAGTAAGGACTCCTGGAGTTCTTACAAAGAGGATGATAAATACTCTTGCTACAACTGTGGTTACGGATAAAGATTGTGGTACTACTGAAGGTGAAGTGCTTGGTATAGACCATCCTGATGTGATAGGCAGATTTTTAGCCAAGCCTGTTGGAGGTATTGGGACCAGTACGATACTAACTCCTGATATAGTTGCAAAATTAAGAAAGAAGGGAATAAAGCAGGTGGAGGTAAGGAGTCCTCTTCACTGCAAATTAACTTCAGGGATATGTAGTAAATGTGTTGGTGAACTTGGTGGTAGATTACCACAGGAAGGAGAGAATGTTGGTATTATTTCTGCACAATCCATAGGGGAAAGAGGGACACAATTAACTTTAAAAATGACTCATATTGGCGGAATGTATGGCAAAGAAGCGAAGGTCTTATCCAAATTTGATGATATTGTAAGGCTTCTAAGGATGCCCAAAGAGATGCCAAATGCTGCTGTAGTTTCAAAAGCAGATGGTAGAGTCGAGAGGATTACTAAATCTCCTGTAGGTGGATGGGATGTTATTATTAGTGGCGAAAAGCACTATGTTCCTGTAAACAGGGAATTAAAGGTAAAAGTTGGAGATAGAGTTGAAAGGGGAGATGAACTTACTGATGGTCTCCCAAATCCCCATGATCTACTGCAGGCAGCAGGAATGGAAAAAACAAGGAAAAAGCTGGTTGATTTTCTGGATAATATTTATAGTCAGGAAGGAGTTAAAAGAAGACATATTGAGAATCTGATAAGGGGTTTAACTAATACCGTTATGGTAACAGATCCTGGTGATTCCGATTTTGTAAGAGGGGATACAACTACATTTTCAAAAGTTAAAGAATTAAATAAAGAGTTGACTAATAAGATAAAGGCAGCACCTGTATTAAAAGGGCTCGATTTTGCACCCATTTCCAATACTGACGATTTCATAGCAAGGCTCAATCATATAAGGTTGAAGGATACGCTTATCGAAGCGGCTAATAGAGGGCTTATTTCTAAACTTCATAGTCTTCATCCAATTCCTGCTCTTATAAGAGGGGACATAATGGAAGAAGGCCCTGTTTATTGACAATAACTCTCCTATTTGTTTATTATTTATTATCATGAACAAATTAAGTGAAGCGTACATCGCAGGATTTCGAGAAGAATTAGAAAAAATTGGTCTATTGGGCACAGCTCTTAAATGGGGGTGGAGACTTACTAATCCTATTGGTATGGCATCTTGGTTAGCGCCTAAAGCAGCTAAAGTGGGATTGAAGGCTGGTATAAAAGGGACTGGTTTTGGAATGTCTACCCTGGGAGAAGCAGTAGGTGGTAAAGGAGTTGGTAAAGCAATAGACAAGATCTATGATGTTGCGAGTAAAGGAGTGGATTATATAATTTGAGAGGGATTAATGGATAATTATCTTTTAGGTTTTGGTTGGGCAATAGGAGGCTTAGGGACTAAACTTGCTCCAGGACTGGGAAGCAAGCTTACAGGATTGGGTCAAGGAATACCAGGGATAGCTAAGGAAACTAAAGGATTACCATTAGATAAAGTCAGGAACTCCTGGCTAACCAGGGGAATAGAGTCATTGTTTAGTGGTATTAGAGGAGGTAAATTTCCAAGCCTTATGACTCGTCCTCAAGGTGGGACATTTATGTATAGATAAAAAAAGGTGAAGGATTGTGCCTTATAAAGGTACCAGATTCAGAAACACATTTACAGAAGCGGACGAGTATCCTTCTACAATAGCAATAGGAAGGATAATAAATGTGGATTATGAGCATTATACCGTTGATGTTCAACTCGATTATGATGGGAGCGTATATAGATATATTCAGGTGGGCATGCCTTATTTTCACTATTCTGAGGGCGATGGCTTTTATGCCATACCCGAGGTAGGGGCAAGGTGTGTAGTAGCGATACCTTCTGAATCATCAGACCCTGTAATTCTTTGCTTTTTAGCCTTAGCTGACACAGGAGGTCCTCAGAGTTCGGCAACTGAGGAAGAGAGACAGACTTCGCAGGAAGGTGGACAGATTGAGATAAGTTACAGGAATAATAGACCGCCTCTTAGACCTGGTGATATAGCGTGGAGAGGTAGAGATGGCAATTTTGTGATTCTGAGAAGAGGTGGGATAGTTCAAATTGGTTCTACAGCAATAGCCCAGAGGATATATCTTCCAATCCGCAATTTCATTAAAGACTTTGCAGAGAATTATTCTTTGAATCTAAGTGGTGGGACTATGTCCTGGGAGCTTCAAAATGAGGAAGGAGATGGTATTCCTGCTATCTGTAGATTTATATGGCGGGAAAAAGCGGAAGACAAAGAAGGCTCTGTAATTTGTGAAATTGGCGATCTGGGAGACAACTATTTTAGATTTTCTATGGCTCCTAAACTAATTGATATGACTACAGGGGAGATAAAGGGAGACACAATTCTATCCATTACTTTTACTAAAGAGGGTGATGAGATCTTTAGCTGTCAAAAGCAGACAATAACAGTTAATGGGGATAGAAAGATAGTAATAACTGGAAAGCATGATGAGGAATGTAGTTCTTATAAGCAGAAGGTAAGCCTTGATAGAACAATCGAGTTTGGAACTGAAACTAAGAAGGGGGATGTCAGTTCTGAAGATCTATCAGGGTCGAAGACTATTAAAGCGGGGGTTATTAATCTTGAAGCTGGGACTATAAATCTGGGAAGTACTTCTCCTGCTGTTAAAGGGGATATTCTTCAGGCTTTTCTAAACAATCTCATTATCTGGCTTAATAGTCATTCCCATGCAACTAATGGAGCTCCACCATCCACTCCGTTAACAGCAACTGTGGATAATATCCTTTCTGATAAAGTAAAGTTGAGTTGACTTTTCCCTTTTTCCTTTGCTACTATTTCTTTTGTTACTGGAGGACACAATGATTTCAAAAGCATTTTTTTATGGTTTCAATGAAGAATTACAAAAAATTGGCATTTTATGATTGGTTTATACCTGCTGCTGTAGGAACTTTAGGCGGAGCCGCTGGTGGTGGGGCTTTAGGCTATGCTATAGCTCCAAAAAAGCATAAAGGAAAGGGAGCTCTAATAGGGGCCCTTACCGGGGGTACTCTTGGAGGAGTTGGGGGTGGAATAGCTGGTCCTCAATAAAAAAAGGAATAACAGATGATCACAAAAGCATTTTTAGCTGGATTTAATGAAGAATTACAAAAGATAGCATTTCTGGATTGGGCTATACCAGCAGCAATAGGGGGAGCAGCTGGAACTTTTGGTGGTCCTATGACCGCTATTGGAGGAGCTGCTTTAGGTGGTTATTTAGGGAAAAAGCTATTTGGTAAAAAGAAACAGCAGCAACCATCTGTGAACATAAATATTCAAAGCCCTAGGATGCCTTCTATATCCCCTGATTTTGCTAAGGCTGCTGGATATGAATTAGCCAAGAGAGCATTTCTTGATTGGGCTCTACCAGCTGCTATAGGGGCTCTTGGAGGGGGAGCATTAGGATACGCCGTAGCGCCTGAAAAACACAGAGGTAAAGGGGCATTAGAACTTGAGAAAATAGCTGCAAGCCTTAAACCTGTACTGATTGGTAGTGCAGGTGGTGCTTTAACAGGTCTTGGGCTTGGTTATTTTTTAGCTCATAGAAAGAGAAAAAAAGTTTTGCCTCTTGAAGAGAGGATGGCTCTTACAGGTGCCATAGCTGGAGGATTATTGGGAAATCCGAGGACTGCTCATGCTGTAGATGATGTGATTATGGCTACTCAAAAAGCTATTAAAGAGGAGAATTCAAAAAGTTAATTTTTTATAGGTTGGGTTAATAAAAGTAAGGAATTTAGAAAATGCAGAAAATACAAAATGCTTTTTTTAGTGGTTTTACAGAAGAGCTTGAAAAGATATCTGGTAAGGCAGGATATATAATTCCAATAGCAATAGGCGGAATCGGTGGCTATTTTGCTGGCAGGAAATTTGGAAAAACCAGGAGGCAGAAGAGATTATATGGTCTCCTTGGAGCAGGTGGTGGTATGGCTATTGGGGGACTTGGTAAAAAGCTATTAGCAATGAGAGCAAAGCCTAAAAAATTATCACTCTCATCTGCTCACCCTCCGTCTACTCATATTCCATCCGCTACTTCTTCATCTCCTCCAAAGATGGATTATGCGACTCTGGCGCGCAAACATCTTGAAGAGGAAAAGAAATTGATACAACCCCTTGAAGATGAAAGATACAGAATAGTGAATGAATATCAAAAAGCTAAAAAACTTAGGGAAGAATTACATGATAAATATCCTTATGTACTAGGGTTGCGCATGAAAAATATGCCAATTCCCAAAGAGCTTAAAGATATTGCTGATGCTATGGAGAAAGCTGAAAAAAATGAGAGGGAATTGGGAATTAAAGCGGAGATAGCTGTTAATAGAGTACTGGAAGCGAAGAAGGTGTTAAGGGCTAAACAGGACGAAGAATTGAAAAGGCATGGTTTTTGATTAATAACTATCAAGCTTTATTAAAAATTCTTGTGATAAAAAGACACTTTCCCCTTTCCTTCCTTCCACATTGACAATTTCCTTTCCTAAATGCTAATTTTATTATTAATCTGGAGGTAAATGTTAAATGCAACTGTTTCTAGACGAATTAAAGTTTGAAAAACTGGCACAGACAGATATAGGGGATCCTGAAAAGTGGGGAGAGAAGATCCTTAAGATTCTGCTTGATAAACATCCCTATCTTGGCAAGTACCCCATGCAGATTGTATGGCATAATAAGAAAGAAGATGTTGGGACAGCTAATGGATATATTCAAGTTAAAGCAAGTGATAAGGAATTAAAAATCCCTATTTTCATTAAAGGCAACAAACTATTTGATCTAGATCTATTTGTCTGTGACAGAAGATTTTATCCCTTGAATCAGGTTAGAGTTGAGTCGTGTTTATTCAGTCCTAAGAATATTGAAGGGACTATACCTCAGGGTCAACAACCAATATCTCTGGAAGAAGATCCTCTTATGGCCTCCAGATTTCCACCCAATAGATGGGGTATTGGTATTAAATATTCCAGTCTTTTGCGTGCTTTAAAGCCAACTATGAGGTCTGAACATCTTATGGAAATAGGTCATCAATTGTCCAGAGATGCTACTTTAAATAAACTTGCTTTTAATAATAAAGCGGTAGTTGAAGCGTTGAAGATAATGGCTGAATCGGAGAAGATGGAAAAGAAGGCTTCACGGCATGAAGTTAGACCTCCTGCTCCAGATGTTATTCAGATAATATCTCTGGATAACAATAAATATCTCGTTAAAACTGCAAATCACAAGGCTTTTAGAATTGAATCAAGGGTTATGGATAGGAAAGAAGCGATTATGAAGTTTGGTGAGGCTCCTATTAGGTCTGCTGATGTTAATAAGGCTATAGTAACTACTTCTTCTCCTGCTGGTGAAATAGTAGATAAGAGAGAGAAGATAGAGTGGCCTGGAGTCTACAGGGTTACTTCTAAAAATGGGGATGTTCTGACTGGTATGGTAATTACAGATGTCTACGATTTTACCCCTTCCAGGCTTAATGTTAAGCTCTTTATTTCAGGTGATTCCTATAGTTTTCAAGATGATATGGTTGGGGAGAGGTGTGGGGATATTGCATTGGAATCAAAGGGGCTATGCAAAGGAACAGGCGTTTTTATATGGCATAATGAAAATCCTGGATTAAGGGACAAGTTACCCAGTGATGTTCATGCTACAATTCCATTTACAATAGATAGGATTGAGCAGGAAGATGGAACTTTAGTAGCATATGGAACCGATCTGGCAGGAACTGTGCTCAGAGTGATTCCTTCTGCTGTTAAGGGAATAATAAGAACCAACGATATTGTTATGGTGCCTGAAAACTGCACTTTTTATCCAGTTTCTAAGCTTGAGCCAATAGTTGGCAGTATGGAGATTGAAAAAGAAGGATCCAGGGTTCCCGTCACTATAAGCTACAGAGATAATACCTTCTGGTTTTCAGGACCTTCAATTACTAAGATAGCAAGCCATTATGTTAAGAATCTTGCTTATCATGATGCTATGTTTATCTGCTGCAGCCTTGGCATGTCTCCTGAGTTTGCAAAAGAGAAGCTGGCACAGGCTATAAAACATGGAAATACTACTGTAAAGGTTGCCCATGCTTTAAAGTCCTACGATGACTTTGCAAAAGAAGTTCTGGATAAAGTAGCAGTATATAAGAAGGCTATCGAAACGAGGGTTCAGGGTTTGAGGTGCAATTTACTTAAAGAAGCGGTGGCAATAAGTGACGAAGATACTATAGATACTATTCTGGGGCTTAATTTTTTAACTCCTGAGAATGTTAAGAAGTTTATGGAATATCTACCTCAGCTTGAGGCAGTACAAGAAAAGCTGTGCTTGCTTCTTGTAGGAACGAGACTTGGAGTGAGAAAGATTCCTGAAACGGCTCTAAAGAATACTATAGCTGCTATGGAAAAGGTGATAGAAGGATTGAGACAATTAAACCATAGCAATCTTGAAGTTTAGTTTATGAAGTCACCATCTGAATTTTATATTAAATTCCTGATAACTTCAGGACTGGATGACGAGAAGATATATAAAAAGCTGGAGGGCTATAAATTATCTTATATTCCCTGTGATGAATATCTTCCTGAACTTAGAGAGAATCTGAAAATACCCCGCAATTTTAGTCCTCTTAATAAGAGTCATAAGCCAAGCATGGACTTTTTAGAAAAGGAGGGGATTTATGAATTATGGCATCCTTATCCATCTACTCTAACAGCACTCAGTTATGTTGAAAACTCTGCTTTAAGGGAACTGCTTATGGCTGCTCTATCAACTCCTCTTACCATTCCTGAGATATGTGAATTAATGCATAAATCCAATCAGGTTGGGGATATTAAAGCGATAATGGAGTTCAAGCATTATTTCTGGAATCTGGATTTGCTATCTTACCAAGATAGATGGATCATAGCTGAGCATCCCCTCACTTCAAAGATTGTTAAAGCGGGATTGGAATCTATAAGGGATCCTATTGGTTCTTATATTCTCTTATGGAAACTTGGTTTTATACCAAACAGTCCATCTGTGAAGATGATGTATACAAGATTAAGAGATATCGCTTTTTACAATGCTCTTGATGCTGACAGGACATTACAACAGAGTAGCAAAAAGTCTACTGCTCTAAAGAACTATTCAGAGATAGTGGTTACAATGCAATCCAAACTGGAGGGGATTAGTGAATCAGAGGATCTGGTCCTGCCTGATAAGATCAAGTCAAATGTTATTGAAATCAAGGATTTCAATGAAAATTAAAAATTAGCATCTTTTCAAAAAAGTGGATTATGCTATAAATTAAGATTTATGAGCCAATTTAAGTCGTTAAAGGAACATACTGAACAAGTATTAAAGGAGTATAATGAGCCTGAGCAGTATCAGGCTAACAGGATGAGCACTTATGAATTTGACGCAGCAGGCCTTCATCTCGAAATAGTGTTTGATCCCCCTGATGTTATCATTCATCTTTACAGGTATTCCAGATGGCCAGATAATTTGAACCAGAAGTTGAGACTTGTTCTGGATAAGTTAATCAATGACACTTACACATACGGATATGAAGAAGTTCTGGACAGCTGGTTTATACGCATCTTCGATTTTGCAAAGTCGAGGGCTGATGCTTACAGAGGTGCTATTAGTTTGGCTGAAGAGATTGCAAAGTTGGTCACTAAATGATTAAGGAATTATTTGGAGATATAACCTGGAGATTACCATCCCAATCTAATGATGTTTCTACAACTAACGAAGAGATTCTAACTCTGAGTGAATGGACTCAAAGGCTAATGCAGATTTATGATGGGTCCACCAGATCATACAGGCCATTTTCTTTTGCTGGTAGGGAATATCTCTTGCCCATTTATGATGGTGATTTCAATAAAATAGTGTTTTTAGCAGGGAGACAGAGTGAGAAGTGTTTTGATCCCGACTTTGCTTTTATGCTTACTCCTGATGGCCTTGCAATTCGATTTAGCAGACTTAAGCCAGGTGATTTCATCCTTGGTCTTATAGATGGGGAGGCAGGTCCTGTTGAAATAAAGAAGATATTCAAGTGTGGGATAGTTGATTTTTATCTTATTGAATTTGAGGATGGTAATTTACCTTTACTAGTTAGCTCCAATCATCATGTAAAGAGCGGAAGTCTTGTAGTTCCGATAAGTTCTTTTATGGATAATTACAAAAAGAATGGAATTTATGGGATTATTGATGGTATTTATGGTGGCAGGGATGTTAAGAGGGTTATCAAGTCTATTTCTTTCTTTACTCAAGGAGAGGCATGGGATATTGAAGTAACGGGGGATAATCTTTATGTGCTAAATTATTGTATTGTTCATAATTCCACAACTTTAGCCAATATAGGATTATTGCATTGTGCTCTGAATAGCCATTTCAGAACCCTGTATGTAGCTCCAACTGATAATCAAGTTACCCGGTTCAGTAGAGATCGTCTTGAGGATGTTATAGGGATGTCTCCAAGGTTAAAGAAGTATTATAATCCCAGGCTTGCAGATAATATAAAAGAGCGGGGATTTATGTCAGGTAGCAGGTTTATTCTTCGTAGTGCTTATACAAGGCCTGACAGGATAAGGGGTATACCTGCAGACCTGCTTGTGATAGATGAGTTAGCTTCTATGATTTCTGACCATATTCCAATTATTGAAGAGTGTCTTTCCCATTCATCATATCATAAAAGGATATTTGCAGGGACTCCTGTTATTCCTGAAGATGCTATGGGTCATTACTGGCAGGATAGCAGTCAGAATGAATGGGTAGTTCCATGTGATAGACATACTCCGGTTCACTGGAATGTGATAATGCCTGAAAATCTGGGAAAAGAGGGGCTTATATGTGATAAGTGTGGTGGTCCTATCAATCCCCGTGATTCCAGATGTCACTGGGTAAGAATGGCTAAAGATAAAGTGTGGACAGGATTTAGAATAAGCCAGGTTATAGTGCCAGGTATAGATTGGAATGAGATAAATTACAAGAGAAATACTTATCCTCAGCATCAGTTTTACAACGAAGTGATGGCTCTATTTGCAGATACCGGAGCAAGGCCTATAAATGCAAAGGAATTAAGGGAAATATGTAATCCTGATATCAGTCTGGATGCTGAAAAGCAGAGTTATTATGCTACAATTGGTACTACCTGGCCTATTTATGCTGGTATAGATTGGGGTGGGAATACTCAATCAAGCTATACAGTTCTTGCTCTTGGTAGTTATTTTGGAGGTCCTAAACTCAAGATATTCTATCTCCACCGCTTTGAAGGCTCAGAAGCAGAACCTGTGATCCAGGTAGACAGGATTGAGGAGATATTAAGAAGGTATCATGCCAGGATTATAGCAGCCGATTATGGCTTTGGATTTATGCAGAATGCCATGCTTGAACAGAGATTGATTACAGATGGAATTATCTATTCCCAGTGCTTTTATGCTTTTAATCCACAAAAGATCGTAAGCTACAATAAGCGTGGAAGGAAGTGGATATTACATAGATCCCAGGTAATGTCAAATCTGTTTGGTATGATGAAAATGGGAAAAATTGAGTTACCAAGATGGGAGGACTTTGAACCATATTCAAAGGATATACTTGAAATCGTTTCAAACTACGATAGTAGAGTTGGTGTGGTGAGATATGAACATCCTAAAGATAAGCCAGATGATACCTTCCATGCCATACTTTATTGTACTATCGCTTCATTCCTTGATGTTCCAAAAACTGATATATTTGGAGTTCCTACTGTGGAGTATACTGAGGAATCCTTCTAGGCTTTCAAAATAGCCTCAAATTTCTTACTTTAACCCCTTCCATATATATCCCTACATGGAAGAATTTAAAATCGATTTTTAAGCCCATTTTGGAGGTTTGGAAAGAAATTGATTTTTTGACCAAAACTAGCTTGTTGTACTAGCTAGATTTTCGAACATTGTTGTAATTGTGGACATGTAATTTTTTGTTACTGTGGGAGGGTTTATTGTCATAAATTGCAAACTTTGCTAAAGTGGTAAAAGTGGGTAAATAAGTAAAGAAAAGTGAAGGAAAGAGTAATTTTTTAGTGGGTAAGGAGACTCAAATGAGTCTCTCTACATTTAAATTTTTCTCCAAATTCTACTACTATATTACTTCGTAATATAGTATAGCAGTAAAGATACCCTTTATTTATGGCTATTAATTATTTTCTTTTAATTATTACAATATAATATATATAATATATTATATATATTATATTATATTAATTAGAAAATAATATAGAATTTGGGGAAAAAATATAAAGAAGAGAAAGCCTCTAAATGAAAATGATTTTCATTAAGGAAAAAAACTGCTTAAAAAATTTAAACTACTCTATCCACTATATAGCCACTACGAATTCGAATTTGTTATTCGTTAGTGTATTGGTAAAAATTACTATAAGTTTTAACTCGTTGTTTGTTCCAATATCCTCAAAGGGTTTCTAACAGGTTCTCCTTCACTAAGGAATATAAGTGCTTTCTTTTCCAGATTATTTTTAATTAGAGCGAATGTTTGGGACCATGGAGTTGGTTTAGCCATAAATCCTTTTCCATACTGGGTATTTCTCATTAACCTATTTGCCAGTTTAACAAAAGGGACATAAGGATATTTGGTCTGGGTAAGGATACTGAGTCTTCTCAGTTCTGGTTCATGTATGCTTGATAATATTTCTGCCCATTCTTCCAGGTTTGGAATAAGGGTAGAATCGGCAAGTTGTTTAGCTCTTTCATAGACCTTTATAAGTTGTTCATCTGTAAAGTTGATGGTGATATTAGCATCCAGGATTATTGCAAATCGTTTCATGAGTTCTTCAAGTTTATCCACTCTTGCTTTTAGCATTGTTACTTCTTCTTTCAGATCCACAGTTGTTTTTCTTAGTTTTTCTCTTGCTAAGGCATATCTTTCCACTTCCTCATAGTTAAGATAAAAGGTCTTTCCTTTTTTCTGGATTGTGAAAGCGCCTTCTTTGATGAGTTTATGTACCCAGACTCTGCTTACTTTAAGCATAGTCCCCGCTTCGGTAACTGTTATCCATCTTTGCTTTTCCATGGTTATCTATTTTGCCAGAATTTGGGATTAAATCAAGTAAAAAATATCATTAATTGAAAGGATCCAATGCAGTGAGTTAGATAACCAGTTTATGATAGTTTTCTCCAAATAGATCTTTTAATCGTTGATGTATTCTTTTCTTTTCACTTCTTATTCTTGCCCCGGACATTGGTTCAGTTACTCGTTCTCTAAAGGTTTTCATGATATCTTTAACTTGTTCTGCTCCTTTTCCTTTTAATTTACTTAGTAATCTAGCTTCCCCAGGTAAAACGAAGGGGAAGTGTGTTGGGGTGAGTATATTCCGCTCTTTTAATGAGTGTATCATATTCCAGTATTCTTCGGATCCTGGGGGTTCAAAGGCTATCACTGTGGATTTTAACCGACTTGGAGAGAAATATTTAGATTGTTTAGCTTCTAAGGACTCGGGTATTAATCCTATCATATTCAAGTATTTTTTCTGCTCAGGCGTTAACTTTTTTAATTTCTCTGCTAAACCTGGAAATTCTTTTTTACTTCTTTTAAGCGCTCCATATAGTCCTCCTTTTCCTCTAAATATTACTGGAATTTTATTTAGCACCATCATTAAAGGGGCGTCTTCTTTTACAGTAGGTCGGATAGGATCAAAAGGTATTGTTGGGATATCAGGTATTTTTTTAGTTGTTATAATTGTCTTTTTTTATCTTCCTTACTATCTTTGGCAATTCAGCGATATCCAGAGCTATTTTACTCAATTCTTCTTCAAAACCGAATTTATAGAGCGAATTCATGGTTAATGAGCTTACCTATATCTGTTTCATTATGTCAAGCTCTGAGGATTATTTTTTTACCTTCTACATAATTGACATTTTCCCTTTCTTTCATAGATAATAAGCCTTGTAATGATAAATCCAGAGGCAAGAATAGATCCCAATTATCTTAAGGAGCTTTCACTCCAGGCTGCTATCTTATATCATAAGTCAGGAATTCCTTTATCTCAGGCTGTTTATGAAGTTATCAGGAATATGGATCTAACAGAAGAGCACTTAAAGCGGATTTTGCGTGGTGCTAATGTTCAGGCATATCTTATAGCCTATAATAAGGCTCCTAAAGAATACAGGGTCATTACATTTGAAGGAGGACCTGCAAAACTGGAGGAGATAATGAATATGTTAAATGAAAGTAAAGAATCAGAAATAAAGGAAAAGGGAGCAGATGATCTTTCAGATTATATGAGACCGCCTGAGGATTATAAGCTCCCGTATATTCTTGATAAGATCCATGTAGAACCGGTTAAGGTAAAGCAAGCGAAGTATCCGCCTGAGAAGTTGTATTTTGAGGTAAAAGCGGCAATTAAAAAGGCTGAGGAGAAGATAGCAGCTGCTAAGGCTATGGAAGCGGAAGAGGCAGACAGATTTATGGGTCTATTAAAGCAGGCTATTTTAGATGGTTACAGTCTTGGTGATATTTCAAGGGCTATAGGGGATCCGTTGAGTATTCCTGTGCTTGAAAAGGTTGCATCAGGTCTTAGTCACAAATTCCCAACAGAAAATGTGGTTGCTGAATCGCTTAAAAATGTTTCATATCAGAAAGTAGATCCGGATAACGAATTGAGGAGGAGCTGGGTTAAGATGGCTGCTTTAAGAGCCAATCTTTTGCAGAGTATAAGAGCTAAGGATTATCTGGAAGGTAAAGAAAAACAGATCTTATCAATTATGGAGCAAAGACATGCCAAAGGGATTTAGTTCTGAGGATATTGTAAAAAAGACATACGAATATGCTTTAAAAAAGAGGGTGGAGCCTATCATTCAACAGATGGTTAATAAAATACCTCCTGAACAGCTTAACAAAATGGCTCAAAGAGCTACCAAAAAGCCGAATATAATTGTAAGGACTATGAAAGGGGTTCCAAAGGCACTGCTAGCTGGCACTGGAGCGGTACTGGGATTGGAATTAGCTTCTGCAGCTTATAAAGCGATTGAGCAGATCAGGCAGCCTATGGTTATTAAAAAGCATTATCAAAAGATGCTCGAATTTGATCCCGAACTTAAACAATATGATCCAGTTAAGACCCATGCTCTATTCAGGACCCTTTACAACTATAATCCCACTTTTGCTACTGATCCTTTAATTGCTTCTGGCTGGGTAAGACAGGGTATGGAACTGGGATATGTAACTCCTGCTATGTTTAAAGATATTCCTAGCAAGCAGCATCCTGATATTAAAGGCTTTGTAAAGAGTATTATAGTTGGTCTTGGTGCAGGAGGGGAAGGTTGATTGAGAAATTATCCTATAGTCTTGGAATTGTTTCCAGGAATCTATTTATAAGTAGTGAGCCAAGGGGGATTATAAAGCAAGCTCAGCTTGATGAGCCCGTAGCCAGGTTTCTGGACAGGATCCAGACAGAGTCTGGGATTACCTGGGTTCTGGTTCATGCTCTTGGTGCTGGTGAATATTATGATTCCAATCGTAATGGGGATATATTTTATGAAAAGAGTTTAAATAATTTTCCATCTTCCTGGACTGGAGATCCGGATATAGATAGAGTTGCAGCGAATAGTGTATTTTATGGTGCTCCTACATTTTACGGAGGTAATGTTTTTGTAGGTCACAGGAATAAGGATCCCAATCGCAGTGTTGGCTCTATTGAATTTGTTCACTGGAACGATTTTATGAAGCGGGTGGAACTTATTCTTAAGATAGACCAATCTAAATTGGCAGAAGTAGATGCTGGCTGGGTTGCAAGGAAGCTGGAGGATGGGAGTCTTATTGATGTCAGTATGGGTAGCAAAGTCCCTTATGATCTTTGTGAGCCTTTTTATGATAGAGAAAAATACGAGCATGCTTTATCTACTTATGACCCTTCCGTACATCGTAATGTAGCTCAGGCAGTATTGATGTATCATAAGAAGGATCCTATTTATGGTCTCAGTGTTACCAGAAATGATTATATCCCAGCTGCCAAATTTGAACTCAATAAAGTGACACCTGAAGGTAAAAAGGTGATGCTGGACAATCCCTTTCCCAGATTCTTTGACATTTCATTTGTTTATATAGGTGCTGAAGAGCCTGCAAAGGTAATGTGGAAAATAGCTACTAAATGTGAGATTATAGGGCATAAATGTGCTAAGTGTACTGGAAGTTGTGAAAAGTTTACTATGGGAGGTGCTCTTGCTATGGAAAAGGAAAAGATAGCAATGGATAGAACGGCCAAATTAAAAAAGAGTACGGTCAAAAAGAGTACTATTGAAAAGGAAGTACCTTCCCAGTTTACTCCGGAAGCTACTGGTAAGGAGCAGGATAATTATCCCGATTTGCCATCCAGTACAATAGATGGATTGAGTGAACATCCTGTGGATCATGTTTTATCAACTCTTGGTGGTGCTGGAATTGTCCTTAAACCTCATGAGTTTCAGAGACTTGTTCTAATAAGGATTGGCAAAAGAGATCTTGCTGATAGACTGGATGAGGAGAATAAAGTATTTTCCCCATGTTCTGAGATTGATGAAACAATTCCTTTTACTCACGATTCATTTATTCCCCACATATTTGAAAAGATAAGAGAATTCCTGCCCTTTAGAAGTCTATTTCCCATGTTTAATACCCCAGCAATAAGGGTAAAAAGGATAATTCACATAATTGTATCTAAAAGAGATCCTATAAAAGATGAATTACTTGATAAGATAAGTGCCCTTTATAATGGTTATAGAAAGAGGTTGTTTGAGGGTATGGAAAAAGAATCTGCATTGATAATGCATCAGAATAGGTGTCTTCGGGACGAATTATATAAATTTGGAAGTATTGGAAAAATCGATGTTTTTCCCTTCCTCCGCTTTTAGTCAAACTTGACAAATTTTTTAGCCCTGTGTTAGCATTGTCTTGAATTTTTCAGGAGATTTTTTATGTCTTTGTCAGATAAAGAGAAGGTAGCAGAATTTATAACAGGTCTCCAGATTTTGTGCAAGGAGGCTGGTTATGATGTAAATGATCTAACCAGTAAGGATATACTTGATGCATGGAGTAATTACTCTTTTTACAGAGAGAATCCGGAAGCTATTAAATATGCATCTTTGACTCAGGAAGAGTGGCAGGTAGCAGATAGTATAGGGAGGGAATTGGCTCGTTCTTATGTGAAAGAACTGGAGAAGACAGCTGTGCAGGGCTGGACTCTGGAGGATGTGTCCAAAGCCGTGGACTATGCCAGTCGCCCATTGCCTGCGGAAGAACTTGAGGAAGCCTGGCATATTAAGCCCAATATAGGGGAAAAGGCGACTAGACAGCTAGGCAAGTGGTGGGGTCAAGGAGCGTGGGGTAAAACGAAAGCTATTGGTGTCCCTGTTGGGTTGACACTTGGTGGAATTGCTGCCATCAGGGCGTTAAAGAATAGAAAGCCAAAAATTGAGTAGGAGGATCAATTATGGATGAATTTTTAGCAAAGTTATATGGGACTGATTCAATAACCAAAGAAGCAGCTCAAGAGACCTCAGAAGGTCTTGAAAAAGTTGCCGAAGATTTTGCATCCAGCCTTGAGTCTCTTTGTAAAGAAGCGGGGATAGATCCGAATCAACTTAGTGATCAGGATATAGCGGATGCATGGAATTCTTTCGTTTTCTTTAGAGAGAATCCGGAAGCAATAAAGTATGCATCTCTTACTCAGGAGGATTGGATCAAAGCGGATAGTATGGGAAGGATACTTGCCCATTCTTTTGCAAATGAGATGACAAAGCTTGCCGGAAAAGCAGATATTGCTCTTGGCGCTGGAATAGGACTTGGCACTCTAGCTGCCAGTATAGCTCCTTTTATTGCCGCTACTGGTGGTGAATCCAAGAAAAGGGGAAGATTAGCAGCGGCTATTGGTGGTGGTGGTACTGCACTTGCTACCGGAACAGGAGCGGGTTTAGCTAGAAGAATACTAGGTTATCTGGAGAAGGTAGAAAAAACTCCTGTGGGTAAGGAAGCGCTCAAAGGTCTAAAGAAAGGGGTTATACCTACTGCAATAGGAGCTGGTTTAGTTGGGCTTCCTTCCTCAGTTGGATTGCCATTATTGATCCAACGAAGGGTAAATAAGGTATTGGCAAGTAAAGGTAAAAAGTAATTACGATTTTTAATTGCCAGAGGGCGTTAGATAACGAATCTCAATTTATTGGAGGTTAATCATGGATAGATTTTTAGCAAGTATTTATGGAACAGGACAAGATTCAGATTTAGAAAAAGTAGCCGATTATCTTGCAGAAGGAATTGAAGAGCTCTGCAAACAGGCTGGAGTAGATCCAAATGACGTTTCAGATGCTGAACTTCAGCAGATTCTGGCTGGAGCAGTTCAGGAACTTTCTGAACAGACTGAAAAAACAGCGGCTCTTGAGGAAGTGGAGGTTCTTAATGAAGCGGGAAGGCTTTTAGCAAGGAGTCTATTTGGATTAGAAAAAACAGCTGCTGAAGAAAAAGCTGAAAAGGCTGTTAAGGAAGGCAAAAAGCTAAAGGAAAAGATCAAAGACTTTTTAAAAGCAATAGGAAGAGTTTATAGTGGTAAATATTCCAAAGAGATGTGGGCAAAAGGTGGGAAATGGGCAAAGACAAAAGCAATTGGAGCGCCTGTTCTTGCTTATGGCATTCCTTCTGCTGCTATTGCTACTGGAATTGGACTTGGAGTTAGAGGAAAGCGTAAAAAATCGAGTCTTTCTGAAGATGAAATACAGCAAACAGCTTATGACCTTCTGAAACAGGCTGGCTGGGTAGATAATAATGGAGAGCCTCTTCCTCCTGAAGTAGTCAATTGGGTACTCCAGAAACAGGCTGAGGAAGAAGCAAAGAAAGAGGAAGGGAAAGAGGAAGAAAAAGAAGAGGAAGAAGAGAAAAAAGAGGCTGCTCTGGATTATCTTGAAGCTCTTGGCTATCCAGTAATTACAAAGTGAGGTGAGTCATGAGTTTGATAGATGAATTATTAAAAGAGGCTGCCGTTGAGGCATCGGAACCAGTAGAAGCTGGTGAAGATGATATTGAAACTGTAGCCGAGTTTTTGAACAAAGCGGGAGAACTGCTTAAGATGGGAGAAGAACTTGATGTTCTTCCTCCCATTGAAGGTGAGCAGAAGCCGGTAGGAACTGAAGGTGAACCTGATCCTACTCAGGTAAGGAAAGGGGAAGGACCTCATGTTGCTACTAATGAAGATGAGCCTGTGGAAGGAGAACAGGAACCTGTAGCTCCTATAAAGACAAGTAGTCTCAAGAGCAGAATTCTTGGCCTTCTTTTAAAACAGGCCGGAGAAGGTAATCCTGAAGTAGGACTCACTGCTCCTGAAGCAAGTAGTGGTCTTCCAGAAAGTGCTGAAGAGATTGCTGAAGAACCGAATGTGGATATTCATGAGCAGAATGTAACTGAGCCTCTGGAGCCAGTACTTGAGAATACACCTAGTTTGAAAGAGGATCTTAAAGGAGCGTTACCTCGGGCTGTAGAGGGAGAAGCAAAGAATGCTGCATATCGAGACTATCTTATGGGTAAGATAAGTGCTCATGCTTTTGTTCAAGAACTTGGGCTCATTAAAAATGGAGGCCAGCAATGAATACAAGACAACTTGGGGAACTTTTAATAAAAACGGCAAGTCTAATCGAGGCGTTAAAGAAAGAGAGAGATGAATATAAACAAAAGCTGGCTGAGTATGAACTCAGGACCAGGATTGATAGACTTGCCGATGAAATGCAGAAAAAAGGTATGAATCAAGGTCTTTCAGAAGTTGAATTGAAAGAAAGGCTTATAAAGCAGGCGAAGGAAGGACGACTGGATGTGGTTGAGGAGGCTGTTAGGTTGTCTGGAGGTAACTCCAACTTCTCCGGCTTTTATAGCCCTTCAGCTTCTGATGGGACGAGCAGTGGGTTATCCGCTGCAAGGTTAACTTCATTCATTTTAAATGGAAGTGATTAAGGAGGTTTAAAATGACAGTTAGATTTGAAGTTTTATCACCATTGGAATTATCCCTTCACAGGGAGAGTTTTGCTCTTGCAGATCCTACACTTCTTGATCCGACCAATCCATCCAGATTATATCAAGGAGAATGGCTGGAACTAACTACTGGTAATTTTCTTGCCAGAAAGACGTCAGGTGGAAGTACACATCCTATGTTTTATGCATGTATTGATGATGAATCGGGTTACGATTCAAGGGCTCTTGGAAAGGTGAGTGTTATAATGAACTCATTTGTTTTCAGGACCCAACTCTATGATGCAAATCATGCACCTGCTACGATAGGAGCTCAATGTTATGTTGGTGCTATAGCTTATCCTGCTGGTGGAACAGTTAAAAGAATGATTCTGGATGATAGTACTGCTGGTGGAACTGTAGCGGTAGCAAGAGTAATACAGCCTGCTACGGGAGGCTGGTTAAAAGCAATAAGGATTTTTGTATAAGGAGGTATGAAAATGTCGGAAACAAATGTGGAATTATCCAGATTTATAGATATTCTTGATTCAAGAGATGGGAAGGATAAACTGGCACAGGTTGCAGAGCCATTTATCCGTGACAAGCTAAGAGAAGATTCATTTGCAGCGAAAGTACTTCCTCCGGAAGATATAACTCCTGCTGATTGTGTACCTTCTACTGAAAGTGATACGCTTGTTAAGATAGTGGAAGTTGAGCCTTCTACCAAAGGGGCTCTTCCAGTTACATTTAGAGGTGGAACATCTGCTCAGCTTGTTAAAGGGCCAAGGATTGCTCTTCCCTTCTATTCAATCATGAGTCCTATGTTTACAAAGACAGTTCAGGAGCTTCTTGCTTATCGTATGCCTGTAACCAAGATGATCGAAGAATTTTCGGTGAAAGACATCGAAATGGTCTACGATTATCAATTTACCAGGCATATAGAGTCATCGGTGCAGTACTTGCAGAAAGAAGCAAATGGTGGAGTGGCAACAGCTCTTTCTGCTTCTACAATTCAAGCAGGAACAGTTGTTGAAAGTCATGTAAGCAAAGGTGAACTTGCAAGGAATGCAAATGTAGATAATCTTTATGTTTATCCCATTATGAGAGCGGACTTTGCAAGACTTTTCAACATGCTTGAAAGGGAAGAGAGAAAAGCGGATACGATTCTCATGACAGCTACAGATTACAATCAGATCACCTCATGGACATCTCAGGATTTAGGTTATACAGTTGCAAGTGACACTCTTGAAAACGGGCTCAAATTCAATACTCTGTTTGGTAAGAAAGTAGTTGTTACCCTTAAGACCCAGGTTCTCAGGGAAGGTAATGTTTATGTATTTACCAGCCCTGAGTTTCTTGGCAAATTCTATGTGCTGAACAAGATCCAGTTCTATACCAACAAAATTGTCAATCGTATTGAATTCTGCGCATGGGGTGATATTACGATGGGAATCGTAAATATTGCTTCTGTTGCCAAACTCGAGCTCTATTCTCAGAATGTGGAACCTGAAACTGGAGATCCAGCTGATGTTGCTGCGAAGAATCCGCTTGCACCTGAGGAACTTTCCAAGAGATACAACAAAGTATGGGAGGGGGGAGTCTATCCTGGCATAAAAATCTATTGATTTCCCTTTCCCTTCCCAATCTTGACTTAATCCTTTCTATTTTGATAAATTTACCATTATGAAACTTATTTCCCTTCTTGATAAGCTTACTCCAGATAAAAAAGGTGATGCCCTGATATCTTTATCTGGTGCTGGTTTTAACAAGCTGATTTCTGATGGTTTTATGAATATCGAGGTTAAGGATGTTTTTACAGGCAAACTGATTTATGACCTGGTAGCCAAAGGTTATATCAAAATCGAGCCTGATAAAATTGAAAAAGCGGATGTGGAGGTTACCGTTAAAGAACCAAATCTGGTAGTTGAGGAAGTAAAGAAAATTGCTAAAAAGAAGAAGGGTAAGAAATAATGGCTATTGAGAAGAAATATGGTCCAATTGAAGGACTGGATACGAACTGGCAATCTCTTATTCTGGAGCTCAGGTTATATTTAAGGGATTTTGCACCATTAAACAGACTTTTGGAGAATGAGGAGAGTAATGACAGAGATCTTCTTATGGCTCTTTTGCATTGTGTTGAGGATATAAATGGAACCCCGCCTGTTACTGATTATCCTCTTGTTTTTCTATTCCAGCAACATCAGAGAAAGCTGATTCTGGAAGGTGCTGCTTGTAATATTCTTGAGAGTGTGATTTTTCATTACAGCCGTAATTCTCTCCGCTTTACAGATTCTGGTATTTCAGTAGCAGTAGATGATAAAGCGGATAGCTTTTTAAGGCTCTACCTCAACCTCAAGACTGAATATGAACAGAAGAAATTGAAGTTTAAACAGGCTGCAAATATGGAGAGTATCACAGTTGGTGATTTTGTAGGATTTCATTCAGAGTATCTTACTCTGTTAAATTTAATTAGAACCTGAATAGGAGGATTTTAATGAAGGCTTATTGGGGTAATGTAACAGAAGTTCTCAAATATTTTGGTTTTATAGGTGGTCAGACTCCTTTACCGGTTCACATCAAAGATATAAGTTACGATAGTGCCAATGGTAGTTATGTTGTAACTTATGTTAATGCTGGAGTTTGTTATCCATCATCTCCCAGTAGAACAAAGAGTGGGACTTCAGATGATTCAGAGCCTACTTCGAGTACTGATGGGACTCCTCTCACCGAATTTAATCAGGCCAGGTTTTTTATCCTGGGCAAGACGGCTACAAATCAGGAAGTTACGGATCTTAAATGCGATATTACTCTCTGGTTCAGGGAGAGACCGGATTCAAGTTTAGGTCAGACTCAACCAGGTCCATGGATTAAGGCTAACACGATTGTAGGAGCAGTTGGAAAGAAAGAGTATTTAACTACTCTTCTCCATCATCGTGAGATTTATTTACAACTTACAGGTATCAGTGGTACCGATTTAGCTACCATTGAAGTCTATGTTGCTGGAGCAAATGACCTTGAACCGCCTGTTGAGCTTAATCTTGGTGGTATCAGTATTGAAAATGCGAATTTAAGCGTTGAGGTAGAAGCTATTCCTTCTGCTGGTGAAAAGGCAGATAGTGTTATTCTTGCTTCTACTCTTGATGGTTCCTTACCCACACCTTCTAATTTAGCACCACCTGTTAAAGCGATTGGAGTGGATAGTAATGGAAGGTTGATGATAGCTGGTGGTATAGGAGATGGAGATCTTAATAAGCAGATATTTCCGGTAGTTGTTGGAGGTAGATACAATTATAATGTGGGTTATGCTTATTATCAGACCAATTTTACAGGGGATAATAACGATCTTATCTTTTCAGCAGTTCAGCCAGGTCCTGAGGGTAATGAGATAAGCATTACAATTCAGCAGGGTTCGTCTCTTTCAATTTCCGTTTCTGGTAAGGATATTACTATTACAGGTAATATATCTGGGGGAGTTACAGCCAAACAGATAAGGGATCTTGTTTATACAGATGTAAGAGTTACTTCTCTTATTCGTTGTGAATTTGCATCGGGAAATGATGGGACCGGGAATGTAGGGACTTTAAGCAAGACATATTTGAGTGGTGGGAGTGGTGAATCCAGGGTTCTTCCCTTTGCAGTAGATGATCTTGGTGCGCTGCATGTTTATAATACAAATGTTCTCAATTATATCAACGATTCGGTGAGCTCCTATGATGTTCCACCTCCTGAGATAGTATGTGGTGGTAATCAGACTACCTCCACTACCATTGGAAATTGCGTGCAGCTTACTACTACCTCTTATCTTTTAAGAAGAGGGGTATGGGTGAGAGTAGATCCTAATTCTGCTGGTAACTACTGGGTCGGTATTCATTATACTTATTCAGCCGATTCAATATGGGACCATAATAATAACAAATGGGTAGCGGGTAGGTTATTCAGCAGAGATGGTGGTGAGATTTTTATACCAATAAATGATCCATCGAAGCTATGGATTGCATCCAACACCGCTTCGGTGGTTGTAATATGGCAAGGTGCATAATCTTTAACGGAGGTTTAATATATGGCAAAAGAAAGAAAAGCGAGTTATGACTGCAAAGTAATAAATCAATGGGAATCCAATGGGAATGAGACAAATTATGAAGTTGAAGTAAGTCAGGATGGTAATCCACTTGCTGTTTTTGTAATTCAGCTAAACAATGATGCAAATCCACCTGAAACTCATCAGGAGGCTATAAAAACTCATGTGACAAATAGACTTGCATTGATGAAGATGGAGCAAAAATCTGTAGTGCAAAAACCAGTAGTTTCTGATTTTACGATCAATGAAGCAGATGTTGAAGGAGCAAATAATCCCCTTGGTTTGCCTATTGAAGGAATAAGATAAAGTGAACAGATTTATAAGACAGAAAAATGTGGCAAAAATGGGTTTTCGTTTTCCTATAAGAGATACCCATCAATTGTATAATCAGAGTTTTCCTGCAATTTCGGATAGTTATTCTCTGCTTTTGGAAGTTTATATGAATCTGACCAGTGTCTGCCCTGCTGCCTATGGTTATTGCCCCATGGTGCTTTTCCACAGATCTGATTGGACTTCTTTTTTTTATATACAGAATAATGTATCTGCTATTAACTTTGGAGTAAACGCACCAGATGGTGCAGAAATTATTAGTATCGATATTTCTAATGATATGTATAAATTGGATCATTTTGCATTTTTGCTTGATAGGATTAATAATCTTAGAAAAGCTTATGTAAATGGGGAACTTAAGGCAAATCCTGCTCTTACTAAACATCCCTCATGGAACGCTTCAAATAGAATTTATTTTGGTCCCCAAGGGCAGTATATTAACTGGGATGGTTCTTATCTTCTTACTCGTTTTACTACTCTTTCTTCAGTTCCATCTAATATTGATGATATAATAAAATGGCAATGGCAAAATCCAATGAAGGGAATTCATAAAGGATTGATACCATGCTTAGGAGGGATTCAATCTACCTGGACTTTTGATAATCCAGGTTATGGAACAGGAGATTTTACAACTATCAGGGATGAAGGTTATTATGGAAATATTTATCCTATATCTACAAGTATAGATACAAAGTCGTGGTTGCAATTGCAGGGTTTGCCATGATAGGAGATAAAGGGAAATGAAGAAGCCGGATAAAAATTATTATGTATTTAAGCCTGGTTGGATTGGTTATGCTTCAAGTGCAAATTTAGGAATTAATTCTTCAGAGCATCAGTTTATTTTAGAACTTTATTTAGATTGGAAAGTTTCTCTCCGTTTTTACCCGACTGGTTTTGGAATATTTGAAATTGTTGGACAAACTGGCCAGGATATAACTTTTTATGATAGAACTGAGCATCCTCATCAGCATTGTGTCCAGATTTATGACAAAAATATCTGGTCTACGTTTAGGATCCACCATAATGTCTCAGATTTTTCTGTAATCACCATTTTGATTAATAATCTTTCTGTTTACATCTATATTGATGGTATTAAGCTAATGGTAGGAACAATCATTAATCTCTTAGATTTTTCTGGAAATGGAATGAAGCTATTTAATTGTGGTTATAGCGTTAATCAGCGTTTTGCCAATTTTCTCTATGGTGTTCGTATTTGGTCTTACAATAATTCTATGCCTTCTCTTTCTGAATGTGAGAAAGAAATTGTAAAAAGAGCTCGTAATCCATGGCAACGAAGCAGGGTATTTGGAGATTCCAATTTGAAAGCAGAGTGGTTATTGAATGAAGATATACCTATTAATTCTACAGTTATTCCTAATTCGGCAAATCCTGGAGTTGGTGATTTACCAATTTACCCCAGTAATACCTGGGGAAATGTAAGACAACTTTATAAGATGCCATAGGAGTTTTGATTTGAAGCAAGTAGGGACATATATAAGAAGGTATGGAAAAAGCAAACTAGGGCTTTGTCATGTTCGTCCTAATGGACTAATGCGATATATCTACAGGGAAAATTCTTTTGGTCTTCCTTCTTCTCATTCGATTTTTCTTGAAAGGATATATTCTTTAAAGGGGATTAACTATGGCTCTTTTTCTTATAACTTTCCATGGTATAGTTCTATTTTCCAATTTTGGGATTATGTTAATGCTAACTATTTTTATTTTGTTTATCCCCTTAAACCTACTCAGGAAATTATAGTTTTCCTTCGTCAGAATAATAATGATGAATATCATTGTACTTCTGGCTTTAGTCATGAGATGGATCGGATTTATTCAGCAGCCTTATTAGATAGGGGTAGTGATAGACTTAGTATTTTTACAAATGGAGAAAAAGTTTATACAAAAAGCTCAGTTAAGCATCCAGATTTTAGTGCAAACTTTAAATTTGTTATATATGAGTGTCATCTTAGTTTTACTATTCTTTTTCGTATTACCGTTCTTTCTTCCGTTCCTTCCGATTTTGATGCAGCTGTAAAGCGAATGTGGGAAGGAGATTATTATAAGTTGGATAAATCGATTGCTGATAAAGTGGATATAATCGCTTCACAATACGATTTTACACAGGATGTCTATGGGTTATTTGATATTACTACAATTAAAGACACTGGAATAATAGGTGGCTTTGATGCCAGATTAGCTGGATTGCCATTTAGCGATAGAATAAGGATTGTGGAAAAGGTTTAAGGAATGAAGAAGCCAGATAAGACATTTTATACATTAGGATATACAGCGGGGCAGAATCCGTATATAGCGTATTTTTGGAATAGTAATATAGGTTTGACAAGTTCGGGCTATTATATTATAGAGGTTATTGGCAATTTATCAAATAGAAGATATAGAAATAATCCTTCTTTTTACGAAAGGATGTTCCGTCTGGTTCAAGCAGCTAATGCATATAATGTTGTTGATTTTATTTCATCTACCAACAATTATTATCAATTTGAATTGGGTTGGTCTATTCCAGGTAATGGAATGACAAATCCTTTAATTTATCCTGGTCTATTTGGATTCCAAGTATTGTGTGCAGTTATAGCACCAGGAGCATTCAGATTATACTTAAGTGGGCAGAAAATTGTTGAGGTAACAGGAACAGGTACTACTGATTTATCAGGGAATTGTCATTTATTTATAAATGCGGCTTCTGATAGTGGAGCTAAGAATTTTGATGTTTGCAGTTTTCGTATTTGGAATTTTGCTTCTTCTCTCCCTTCTGGCTGGGAAGATGAAGTAAAGAGAAGGGCAATGAATCCATGGGGGAGGAGCAAGGTTTTTGGAGATTCCAACTTAAAGGGGGAATGGCAGATAGATGAAGATAATCCTTATGATGATGGAACTTATTTCTGGATCATTAATAAAGCGAATCCAGGGGTAGGGAATTTGCAATTGAATTATACTTCAAATTATCGTGGCTTGGTAAAGATACCTTATAGGATGCCGTAGATTGACTTTTTTATTTTTATTATGATAATTTTATTTTCATAAAAAAACTAGGAGGTTTTTTCAATGAGTAAACAAACAACTATCAATGGGCTAAAGCAATTACTTACAGGACCTTTTGGTCAATCCGAGCAATTATTCAGAAAATTTATGAAAAAGTTTCTGGATGATAATTACACTCAGTATCCTGTTGTATATGTAGATAGTGCTAATGGGAATGATGCTAATCCAGGTGTTTCTTCCTCTGCACCAAAAAAGACTCTTACAGGAGCAGTGGATAGTCTCCCTCTTGATTTTGAGCTTGCTATTATTTATGCAACAGGTACTTTTGATCCCGTAACGATTAAAAAATCGGCTTCAGGAACTATAATTTTTATAGGTGCTCTGCAGGAGGTAGCTACAGGTACGCTTCCTGATGCAGATGCGTATGATAATACAGCATCTCCTTTTCATAAGATTACATGTACAGGGTTGTTTACAGCAGCAAGATCTCCTGACCAGTGTCATCTACGGGTTACCTGGGCTTCTGGTCAATATGAATATATAAAGATATTGACCAGGGTTAGTGATAATATAGTAGAAGTAGGAGCTAATTTGCCTGCTAATAAAACGGCTGCAGATTATAATAGCAAAGCGGTAGCTCTTGTTAAACCGAATGCAAGGATTGTTTCAACAACAGGCTATCCTGTTAATATCTATAATTCTATATCAGGTGATTATGGTTCAATATTCTTTGCAGGTTTTTCAATTGAAGGTCCAGATGGAATTTATCTGGATGGGGTTGATAATCTTTCTTTGACACTTTGCAACATTATAGGAACTTCTAAATCAATTAACGTTTTTGGAGAGTCTTCGGTTAAATTGGGTAAATTGAGTCTTCCTGCAGTAGTTAGTTCTTATTATGGGTATTCAATCAATTCTGGAAGGGATGGGCTTTATATTGATGGTAATAGTGAAATTCATGAATCTGTGGTCTATGGAGCCAATTTGATTATGGCTGATCCTCTTAGCATAGATGATTCTGAATTTAAGGATCATGGCTATGGTTCAGTCATTTCCAGTATTGGTAGTAGTGGTAAATCGTATATTTATTCAAATGGGTATATAAGAGTCAGTACAACTTCGACTTTTGAAGATTGTACCTATGTAAAGGCAAAGATAGCTGCCGCTTCTGATATAGGGGATACAGTGCTTAATATTGACGACGCTTCAGTAGCAGAGCTCAGTTTTATACTTCCTGAACAGGATATTGGAAATAAATCAGCTATAAAGGTTAAGGGGCAAGGTGCCTCTCTTAAAACCGTTGTTTTTTCTGGTAAAAACACGAATACCAGTAATCCAGCAGGGGTTACTCTGAGTAATGGAGCAAAAATGCATATTACGGATCAGAGCAATTATGCTCTTCTTGCATATGATACCAAGCCTTATGTTCAGGTTGGCAGTGCTACTACTAAAACAGATGTTAGTGGATTAACTCCTCCGGTTTACAAAAATGATCTTCCATCAGCTCCAGTTGGAACTGAAAACCTTTGTCTTTTATTTGTTGAGGCTGCATAATGAAAAAGTTACTCTTTCTTATATTCTTTGTCTTTGTATCATGTGTTTCTGCTAATAAAGTAGTTACTGCAGTAGATAAGATTACTCTGGTTAGTGGCAATATTCTGATTTCTGTTTATCTTGATACTTATAAGTGGGTTAATTCAGCGGAAGGGACTAAAGCAATATGTGAGCCTTTATTGAAGGAGCATGAAGCAGGGATAAAGGATGGGAGTTATACTGAGGAAGATCTTAAAAGGGATTGTCTTTCCAGGGTTCGCAGTTTTGAAGAGCAGTTTGATAAAGCGCTTACTATAGCAGCAGATAGTTTGAGGACTGTTGAGCATGCTAATAGTGTTGCTAAAGCAGCGTCCGGGATTGGTAAAGAGGATGCTATAAAAAGGGTTCTTGACTCTGTGGTTGCAGCTATTAAAGCGGTGCAGGATATAAAGCGGGTGTTGCAGGATTTTGGAGTTCCTATTCCTGAATTATTGGATAAATTAATTAATTCACTTGCAAACATAGCGGATTTATGGGATAAAGAATAACTATGGAAAGAATTTTAACAATAATTCAATTAGTTCTTGTGATTGCTTCTGATATTGTTGAGATTATAAAGAGTAAAGGTGATGGTGCTGGAACTATCCGCTTAGCGGATTTACCTCACTGGGAAGAGTGGAAAAAAACAATAATGCATCCAGATTTTACTTTGCTTCTTGATGAATTTAATAAGATAAAAGAAGGGAAGCAATGAACTTCTGGGAGAACATAGATTTTTATATGAAACTGAAGTATGGGGAGGATGCTGGGGTTAATCCTGAAGTGGCAAATCCGCAGCAAGCGATAGCAAACGATTTTGTTAATAGAGTTAAGGCTGTAGCTATTAAATCGATGATGCTGGAGCAGGAACTTCAAAAGGCTCAACAGCAATTACAGAGTCAGGATGCTGAAAAGCAGCAGGCAGTGGCTATTGCCCAGCAATGTATGGCTGAGAATGAACAGAAAACGAGGTTATTAAAGGAGTTATACGACAAGCTTAATGTCTACCATCAGGCATTGGAGAATATTGCGAAGGAATTAATGGCTATTCAGGATCAGGAGCAGAGTCAGACAAGTCCTGAAAGTCAGGTACAGCAAGGTAACGGATAGAATGGGTAATGTTGCAGGTTACAAAGTTCGTAGCAAGACCTCTCTCTTTGATAGCTTCTGAACTTGTATGGGAAGTCCAGCCTTCAACGGAAGATACTCATCTTTATGATTTTGAAATTCTCAGATCAGAAAGTCCAGAAGGCCCTTTTGATTCCATAACTCCTAAATTCAAGGACAAATTCTATTTCATAGATAATCAGATGCCCCAATATCTTCATGGCAGGTATATATTCTATAAACTTAAGATATGGAATGGGGAGGAGTATACCGAAACAGTAACCAGGCTTGGTGGATTTCGTAATCCTATAGCTCTTGAGATAGCAAGGAAGCACAGGATTGTTCTAAAGAATATAATGGGGTTAAAAGTCTATGTTTTTCCAGTTCGTACTTTTGGTACATTCTGTTCATGTTACGATCAGGTATTACATAGAAGTATGGCTAATAGATGTTTAGCCTGTTTCAATACTGGTTTTGCAGGTGGTTATCTAACTCCTGTAGAGAGTTATGCAATGATTACCCCAAATGTGAATGTTCAGGAGATTCCTAAGGGCGGAGGAGTGCCTGTAGAAGCGGGGACTGCCATTATTCGTTTTGGCAATTTCCCTCATTTAAAATCAGGGGATGTGATATATAATCCAATAAGTAATGAGAGATGGAGGATTGTTAACGTTACTGCTTCAACTCTTGCTGGTTTTACGATCAGCCAGGTTTGTACTTGTAGTTTTATAGATCCTTCAGATGTTGTGCATGAATTGAAGGTGGATGTAGATGTTTTTACATTAGTGGAACCAATAGGGCTTGTAGAGCCAAGGAAGGCATTTTGATGGTGGATCAAGGATACATAGAGAAACTAACACCCCTAAAAGATAGATTCTCCAATTGGAATGTAAATCCTTTTATACATGTAAAAAGGGTCGTTGTTTATTTTATCCAGAACTTATTAGCCAAGGATAATCCTATTGGATTGAAGTATAATCAGGACCCCAAGATTACAGATATTCTTATTTCAGATGGTGGTTATATAAATACTGAGAGTTTTAATAAAAAGCCAGCTATAGTGGTAGCGAGGGATAATGCGAGGTTGGCAGTAACTACTATTAATTCTCTATATTCCCATTCTTTTAGTGGCTCTTTAAAAAAAGAGGAGATGCTTACTTTTACGGTTGTTATAAATGTGCTGTCTTTGAACCAGAGTCAGGTGGAGGAGATAGTCTGGTTTGTAGCCTCTCACATCTGGTTTCATAATGAATTTCTGGCAAAAGAAGGCTTTTTTTCAATAGGTACAGATATAGTGATGACCCCTCCTGGTAGTCCTATAGGGGTAGTTGAGGGGGATCCAGGAGGTTATTATTTATCCCGTCTTATTATTCCAGCCAGGGCACCTGTGGTTATGATTGGAAATCCGATTAATTATGATAAACTCAAAGATTTAAAGGCAGATCTAGGACCTGGAGAGATGACTATTAAAACTGATCCTTGAACCTTGACTTTTTCCCACCCTATCTGTTAGGCTTTGATTATAGTTTTTCATAGAGGAGTTAATAAATGGCAGATGTATATCCAGAATTACCACCTCCAGATGTGGAGGTAGTAGTAACTACAACTACAGTAAGTCCAACTGTTTTTAAGCCGACATTACCTGCATGTATTGCAGGCCCATGTTTTCAGATTGTAGAGGTAACCAAGGATGGACTACCTAATTCCGCAGCAGTTTTAGAGCTTCCGGCCATACTTGCTGCTGGTAAAAGAGGAGATTATACCGTAAGTAGTCCTGCTTCTTTTGGATTTAAAGTTAATGGTAGTGCAGAGGTTACAGTTGAATTTAGTAATACTACATATACAGCCAGTCAGGTTGCTTCTCTTATAAATGACGCTTTGAAGGCTGCAAAGCTGGATAATGCTGCAATAGCTGAAGTTATAACGGTGGGTACTGGATCAAAATGGCAGATAAGGACTTTAGGAACTGGTACAAATAAGAGTATTGAAATAACTACTATTGGATCAGGCCTTGGTGATGCTTTTGGCATTCATCTCTGGAGGGTTACAGGAACAGATAAATATTATAATTTACGCTATAAAGCGAGTCCATTTAATTTTCCTGCCCCAAGGGATAATCTTGATGAATTAGTTTTTGATCCCAATCATGTAACTTATGCTATTGATAAAGGTGGGAATAATCTTACCACATTATCAACAGATAGTACTGTTGAAAGGGTTGGTTCTGGTGGTCTTTCTGTAGTAGAGGATGGTGATTATGATGGATATAGTCCAATTTTGAAACTCTCTTCAAGCGCGGTAGATGAATTTGGAAAAACGGGGACTAATATTTGGAAGCTTTCAGCTGCTGCGGGTCCTGCATCTGTAACTGGCAGTACAGCTATAACTTCTCCTGCAGATGTTAATGGCAAAGCGCTAATAATGTCTGTTAGTGGGAGTCCATATCAAGTTATTACTTTTTCCGAGGTTGATGAAGTCGCTGATATAGTTGCTCAGATAAATGCTGTTTTCCCAGATATAGCATCACAAAATGCTGGAGTTTTAACCCTTAGTACTGATGGAATCGATGATACTAAATTAAGTTTATCTAAAACTGGAAGAGAAGCGTATATTCATATACATCCTACGACACCTAATGAACTTTTACAGGTTCTTGATCCTGGTGCTTCTCCTACTATTGGCAAAAAGATTTATATGGGTTCCTGGTATCCTGTTCAAGTTAATGACGAATTTTATAAAAATGGGGAATTGGTTGGAGTGGTTACCAGAATCGTACAAGTAGATCTGACAAATCAATGGACAATTTTTGAGATAAGTAATGAAATAAAGCAGGAGGATATAAGTTCTGATAAATGGTATTTTGTTTCCAAGAATTTGCCTGGAGATATAGTGTCCGGGGATCATCCTACTCCTGATGTTTATATCACTGCCGATGGGGAGATTCATATAAAGCAGATGGTTATAAGGGATTCTAATGGAGTTCCATTTATAAGATATCTTGGAGCAAATAATACCCAACCGGTGATATATGGTCAGGCAACTCAATATGTGGGCTATAAGGCATTGAGGAAAGATGTAAGTCCTGCTGCTAAGGCTCCTGAACTTCTCGAATTCAATACAGTTTCTGAGATTGAGGACGAGATTGGTCCCATAACTACGGATAATCCTCTTGCTTATGGTTGCTGGCTTGCCAAGATGGCATGCCCATCAAGGACTCTTTATGCGATAGGAGTTGAGGAAATTAGTTCCAATTCTCCTATGGGAACAGCTACTGCTTACTCCAAGGTAATGGATTTTCTAGCCAGTTTTGATGTTTACACCATAGTTCCAATGACTCAGGATCTTGATATTCTTCAGGCATGGAATACTCATGTTCAGACTATGAGTAATGTGGATAACAAGCTTGAGCGATGTTGCTTTGGGACTATAGGTAGACCTGAAAGAGGGCCTAATTCAGTTCTTGTTTCAGGAACTGACGGGAAGAATGAAAGCAATACGGAATTTAATACCAATATTCCTGGTCTTACTTCTATTTTACAGGATCAGGGAATTAATGTTAATGCAGCTGATTGGACCAATCCTGATCAGGGGGTTTATCTGGATATTGAATCTACTTCAAAGCACTATCATATTAAAAGTGCTTCCGGTTCAATAGTTACAATCCAGACTGAGGCTGGTTCTGATTTTTATTCCGATACTGATTTTACAGGTTTAACACTTATTACTGAGAGTTTTGCAGTTAAAAAGAGGGGTGCTTTGCTTGTTGATAGTTCTGGAAAGCCGGATAAAGATGCTATTTCCAGGGCTATTGCTGATACTGCTAAATTATTTGCTCATAAGCGATTTATACTTGGGTATGCGGAGTCAGTTATAGTTAGTGATAATGGAATTACGATGGAGGTTCCTGCTTATTATGCAGCATGTGTTGAGGCTGGGAAGAGAGCTGAGGTTCTTCCCCATATTGGTTTTACCAATACTACATGTCCAGGTATTCTTGGAGTTAAGGGAACTGCTGATTATTTCAGCACTAAGCAATTGAATGTAATGGCAGGTGGTGGGGTATGGATATGGATGCAGAAGACTCCATCTTCTCCGGTTATTACAAGGCATCAATTAACAACGGATGTTACAACGATAGAGAATAGAGAATGGAGTCTGACTGCACCTCTGGATTATCTGGCTAAAATAATAAGGCTGCAAATAAGGCCATTACTTGGTAAATTTAATATTGATGATAATTTATTACGGCTTGTTGATGCTATACTGGATGGTATAAGAACAGAGGTTAAGGATAATCAGAAAATATTTGCGGATATCGAATTTGGTGAACTAAAGACTGAAGAAGGCCATCCAGATACTCTTATTGTAGAAGTGCCTGTTGTTCGTATTTATCCGTTTAACAAATTAAGGGCAATAATAATTGTTTGAAAGGAGTAAGAGATGTCATTTACATCCTGGGAACCATATACGAATTTCGTTCAAACAGGGCTTGTAGATAACCGTTTTGTGAGTGGTCAATTTGTTCTTATAGCCTCTGGACCACCGAGGTTATCTCATGTTGGAGGAGCTGGTGCTTTTGGATCTGCGATTGATGTGGTTGGGTCAGGGGAAGCGCAAGTAGGCAATCCAGCAGCTGATAATATTGTATATCCAATTGGTCTTGTTCAGAATGTAACATTAAGTCAGAGTGTTAATTTTTCAAGGCTTTTTGAAATTGGTAGTGCAAGAAGTTATATAATTCCTGGTAGGGCAGTAGGGCAACTGGCTTTTGGAACTGTTTATTATGATGGCCCTTCATTACTTCGCAGGCTCTATGCATATTATTATGATTATCTTGGAAATACTCAAATCGCTTCAATGATCGGTTCAGCCGATTCAATACATATACCCAATCCACACGATGTTGTGGTCCCTCCGGGATATGAGAATCTATTCCTTAACCTTGCTTCTGATATGTTTGCCCAGCCATTTGGTCTTTTGATGTATATTAAAGACAATAATAAGAACGTGATGGGTGCACTTTATTTAGAGCAGGCTGTGATACCTATGCATACATGGGCAACTGATGCCCAGGGTCTTATGATATCTGAAGGAGTTACCCTCCAGTATGAAAGGTTAGTTCCTATTAAAATGAGAGTAGCTAAATTAAGGGTATGAATAAAATTCAATGATTTTATGGAAAACTATTGATAGATTTTGAAATTTAGGTATTGGTAAAATTCAATGATTTTATGGAAAACTATTGACAGATTTTGAAATTTAAATTATTAGAAAAATACGTAATTTGTCAATAGAGGGAGGAACTATAGGTCTTGGGTGAGAATAGGAAATCAGATAAATGGAGAAGGATTGGAGTGGGGGTTTCCGTCCCCGCTACAATAATTGGTTCCAGTTTAGTTGCTCGTAAAATAGCCCCCAATGTTACTTATCCTCTTTCAGAAGAAGAAGCTGGGAAAATAATTAAGGAGGTTGCTGGTAGAGAAGTTCCTATCAGAAAAGTTTTTGACAAAGCGCGTGTTTCTTATGTTCCTTATGCAGATGTTATTAATCTTGAAGAAACTTCTCATCCAGCTTTTGTAGCACATGAAGCAGGCCATGCTAAAGGGTTTAATACTCTCTTAGGCTCGTTGCGTTATGGTGGTAGGATGCTAGGGCTAGGTGGAGTTCTGTCAGCTCCTATAATTGCTTTAACAGGCAAGCCTGAAGATAAAAGAGGTAGAACTGGGGCTATTGTTGGAGGAATAGGTACTGGACTAATGTCTGCAGAAGAATTACTGGCCAGTATCAGGGGTTATAAAGGGCTTAAAAGATTAGGATATTCCCCCAAGGTTCTAAGGGAGAGTAAAAAGATTCTTGGTAGAGCATTGGGGACTTACGGTACAGTTGGCTTATCTACAGGGGTTTTGCTCCCTTTATTGATTCAGAAGTTGAGATCTCCTGGTAAGAATAAACAGGCTTCTTTAAGAACCTGGTATCATCAGAAGATGATAGAAAGTCTTAATAGAGCGATAGAAAGAGAAAAGAAGCGGAAGGAGCATGAATTAAGATCCGCTCTAATAGGAAGTACTTTAATTGGGAGTATCCCTGCTATAGGCATTCCAATAACTTCTTACATTACAGCAAGAAAAATGGAGAGGCCTTTTGGTAGAAAGGCATGGGCTTTGAGTGCTGCTGCAGGTTTATTGCCTGCATTGGGGGCAGGTCTTGGTACTTTCTATTGGGCTAAAAGTCATAATCCAGAAGCTGATATCGACCTTATGAAATTGGAAAAAGCTAGACATGAAGCTAAGCTTGGTAAAAAGCCTAAGAAAGTAGCTTTAAAAAGCTCTATACCCGATATTCTGGCCCAGCGCAGATCCATAGCGATAAGTACTCCTGTTAGCTTAGCTGTTAATCCTTATATAGGTCCAGGTCTTGCTGTTGCGCTAGGAGGACCTCTAGTAGAGATTGCAGAAGGACGGACTAAAAAAATAATAGAACGGTATGGAAAGCCGAAGGAGGCGTTTTTTAATTCATTTCTCAATGAATTAGAGAAAATAGCGCAGGATTATGCTGAAGAATTGGAAGGTCCTGGATATGAGGAAGTGGAATATCCTGTAGAACAGATGGGCAGGATTTATAAAGGAGCACCACCTCCTCCACCTCCAACCAATCTCGGTTCTGAGAAATTGAAGCAGGTTGGTTCTGTAGCCAAAAAGGTAGGTTTAACAGGACTTAAAGTAATGGATAGCTTGGTTAAAAGTACTCAGCAGCCTATTAGAGTTCATTCTATGCTTCCTGGTTCATTGGTTGAAGAATGATCAATCAGGGATCTCGGGATAAGGACATCTAAGTCCTCTATCGTAATGGACTTTTAAGCCATCAAATTTTGGGTAAGGGAGGATAACAACTCTGCAGTTACCAAACTCATCGAGTTCTTGTTTTACCTGTTCCGCTATCATTTTTATTTTTGATTTTATTACTTCCCATTCACCTGTAAGGTACACAGTCCATCCACCTTTTACAATCATGTTTGTCAGTATTATTTCGGTGTTTTTAGGTAAGCTGGATACGAGCATATTATAGATTTTTCTTTGATTTTCCGTTAATTTTACAGGCTCCAGTGAGTTTAGTATTGGTGGTAGCGCAGAAAGGAGTCTTCTCCGTTTTATTTCATTTTTAGCCTCTTCGCTTATACTTATATTTGCTTTATAAAGGCCCCAAAGGTCTTTGTAAGACATGTTATGTAGTTCTATCAAGGTAGAAACTCCTCCAGTTCTGTAAGTCTCTGTTTTAACTCCCTTTCTGATTTGGGCTTCTGGCTTCCAAATTGGGCTTTATTTTCCATTTTTAAGTAATCCACATACTTTTGTATACCCCTGGTCCAAAAACCGAAATTTGGGGGTATTTTGGAAGTTTCAGAGGGTTTTAAATTGTAGATTGAGAATGGATCCAATAGATCTTCCAAATTTGGTAAAATTTGTTTTAGATCTAATTTCATTATTCAATTCTTCTAGGCGGCTTTTGTTCTGGTAATGGGTTCATGGGGTTTCCCATACCAGCTGCTTTCATTTGCTCTATTAAATTTCTAACTGCTCCACCTATTTCTGGATACGAAGCATCAAGTCTTTTTAGATACTCTTCTCTCATCTGTTCATCCATCCCTATCAGTTTTTTAGCCAGTTTTTCCACTTTTTCTTGCATATTTTCAGGGATCTGTCCCTGATTTTGCTGTACCTGTCCTTGTTCACCTTGTGGATTTCCTTGATCCTGAGCATATTCTTGCAGTTCTTTCTGGCTTTTTATCTGCATTTTTTGTTTCATTGTCTCAATCTTATTATGTATTTCCAGTTCTTGAGACATAGTTTCTATCATCATTTTCTGTTGTTTTATATTTTCTTCGCTAATAAGAGCGATTTCTCTATCGATATCCAGATCACAGAAATCAAGAAGGGTGGTATCTGATATTTTCCTGGCTTGATTAAGTTGCATGTAATACATCTTTCTTTGCAAATCATCCACCATTCTGAATGGTTTAAAGGATACTTTATTTGGCTTTTTAAATCCAGTATATTTTGATATTTGATCTATCATGAATTTTAGCAGCTTTTCCATTGCTGATCTATAATTCAGGAAGTGGTTTTCCAGCATTCTCATTGATACATTGGTCCCAGTCCATGTAGTTCCCCCCATTATGAATTCTTTAGGAACCCCAATGCTTGCAAGAACTATATCTATTTGATTTATAAGCTCTGGTAGCATTAAACTGACTCTGGCATCTCCCCCTATTTCCTGTTGCCCTAAAGGCCAGCTTAAAATACCGATATAGCCAGGGTCTAATTTCCATCTTTTTAGAGTTTCTTCTACTTGGCTTTTCCATTTGGTAAGTTGTGTCATTTCAGTAGGACCACCTGAAGCAGTAGCTGCTTGTGGAAATAGGATTCTCAATGGAACTGCTTTTTCAAGCAATAAGACTTCCAGGGTCTTTTTGAATACTTGAAGGATAAATATATCCTTCAAGGCAGGCATTATTAGTGGGACTCCATAGAATCGGGAAAAACCGGATAGATTACCTCTTTTCATATGGAATAAGTTATACTTATTCCATATGACTTGTTCCTGCTTTTTAGCTGCATCTAATAGCGGTTGAGGGGTGGCGAGAATATTCCATCTCTGTCCCATTAGCCATTCATTGATAGATATTTGTGGTATGTTGTAAAAGTAATATTTATCTCCAAATTCGGAACCATCTATTAAGACATGTTGGGGATTAAGTCTTCCAAATCGGAATTTTTCAATATTCATTGGATATTCTTCTTCAACGTCAGCTTTAGATCTAGTTCCACATTTAGGGCATGACAAGGTAAAGGAATAATTGTTCCATGTGAATTTATCTACTACGAGTTCTGCATTAAATCGGGATTTACATTTTGAGCATATTAGATACTTTACAAAAGGGAAGATGGGAACTACAAAGGCATTGCCATAGGTAAAATAATCCAGTCCTGTTTCTATTAAAAATGATTTGGTTTCTAACTTTTCATTTAGCATTGTATCCCACCAGTCCCTGACATCTTTATCCCCTTCTTCAATTACTATGTCAGTAATAGGATATTCAGCCATTTTTGTAATTGCCTGATGGATGATGGGATGGACCATGAAATAATATTCACAGTATCTGAACAATTCCCTTACTGATTTAGGGAGATAAGTAGAAGCAATATCAAAGAAAGGGGAAGGGTACCATAATTTGGCACTTGCAGAGCCAAAAATTCTGGTAATTCCTAAAGTTCCTATCGCTCCAAAAGTTGAAGTACTCATTCGATTTCCTTACTTAAATCAACTTCGGGAACTGGGGGTAGTCCTCGTTCCCTTCTTATCAGCTTTTCTACACCTCTACCTGCTCTTTCTCCAAGCATTCCTCCTGCTGTCCACATAGCCATTTGCGGGATTGCACTCATTCCCATAGTTAGGGGGAAAAGAGCAGCATTAGCTATAGCACCACCTATAGGTTCTCCTTTTTCCTTAGCTTTTTTAATCTCATGGATATCCAATGCTCCAAAGCCAGCCATAAGTGCTTTTTCACCGGGACTCATTGATTTCCATTTTAAACTTAACATTTCTTTTGGATTTGTAAATAATCCTTTTATAGTTCCTGGTATTGAAGCGTAACCTTTTTCAAGTACTGCCTTTGCAGCTTCTTCTCTTGCCTTCCTTCCTTTGGTCCATTTTTCTTCCCCTTTTATCAATTTTGTTAATCTATCTATTATTCCTGGGCTTTCCTGTTCCCACTTAAATCCGATTTCTTTTAATCCCTCTAGCCCTTTTTGTTGCATTCCAGGTGCCTTACCAACCAAACTGTAGATTGTTCTTTGAAGCCCTCTTGTTAGTCCAGGTGCTTTTTCAAGCATTTTAGGACCTATTCTGGTTGCTGCCCTTGCCAGAAAAGACCAGGCATCTTTCTCAATACCAACATCATTTAATGACAGTAGTTTTCTCATTCATAAACCTCTGTTCATTTTCTTCCATTAATTTTATGGCATTTACAAGCTTTATTATATGATAATCTATCAGACTATCACCAGAAAAGATAGCCTCGAGGTCAGATTCTTTAAATCCATTTGCTTTTAAATCATTCCATTTTTTTTCTACCTCATGCCAGTCGAAATAGCGAGGGATTCTTATCAATGCAGATGGAGGAGCTCCACAATTATCACACGGAGAGCCATCATAGACTTCGGCATATCCGCAATTAGTACATCTATAATCTGACATTTCTAATTTAGGCTGTACAAAATCTAGGGGAGGGGGAACGAACAGAATTCCTTCATCCAAGCATGAAGCAGCTATAAATCCGGTAACTTCTTCAGAGAAAAGATGTTGTCTTATCTTATTCATAATATTTACAGCAATATAGAGGTCTGATAATTCTGGTTTATAAGCTATAGCAAAGTCAGGGGGATAACCCTGAAGGCCTTGAACAAGATCATCGAAGATATCCCAGTCTGTCCATCCTGCTTCAGTAGTATACAAAGTTTTAAGAGCATTTATCTCTGTTTTGTTATTCAAGGGTATTTCTGTAACCCCAAATGTTTTCTTTATTGTAGTCCATAAGGTTTCTGGTTCCCATGTTAGCCATTGTGGCAAATATTCATTCAGAATATAGTCCAGAGTTAAACAATGGGTTTCTGGGTTTTCTATAAGACTTTTTATTTTTTCCATTTCTTCACTTAGTTTTAAGCACTTCTACGGGTTACAGCTAATCTAATTATTACTCTTTTTTCTGGTAGAGGAAGGGATTCAAATACTCCTACAGGATCTTTTTTGAATCCCTCTGCTATATCCTTTCCCAGAGCCTGTTCTATCTGATCCGGGAATTGAGTTAATTTATTGAGATCATATTCAGTTATATATCCAGTAGAATCGTTGAAGGTGTAAGTTGCTGTTTTTTCGATAGTAAAACAGGTGTAGAAAGGATCCTTTATGGATTCATCCCATTGTAAATGTAGTCCTGCTGTTTTATCTATCTCCAGTAGTGCATTAGCAAACACATCTCTTTTGATTTCTTCTATTTTACTGGCTAATTTTTCATAAGCATTAGCCATATCAGGTCTTAAATGCATTCTCCTTGATAGCCCCTCATATACTTCAGTTACAGGTGCAGGGGTTTCGGATGCATATTTTTTGATGATATCTGGCAAGGCTATAGCCAGTTCACTGGCTCTTTTCTCTAGATTTTTAGCATAAGTCCTTCTGGTCTGAGGGTCAAATCGGGTAGCATATTTTTGAAAATAATCTATTGCTGCCATAGTTTGTCTGTAACTGTGTAAAGGATATTTTTTCTGTTCAGGTAAGCAATAAGCACCTTTCTTTTCTACCTCAGACTCTGTTTTTTCTTTAGTTTCCAGAAGGATCTGAGTCATTTTACCTACGATTTCATCTGCTTTTTTTGCAGTTAGACCAGCAGATTTTACAAATTCAGGGTTATCCTCATTTGATATTTCTCCAGCCAGTTTAATTAGAGGATCTGGAGGGACTATATCATAGAAGGTACATGCCTTTTTTAGATTAATGGCAGCTACTTTCTTCAGATTTTCTGGCAATTCAGGATTATAATCCAGCAAAAAGATAGTGGATAGGATAGTGCTTGCCTTGTCATAGCAAGCAAATTTTCTTATTTTGTCACCATTTTCCTGGGTTACCAGAGCAAAAGCATGATCAGGAAGAGCGTTGAGATTACTTTTTGGGACTATTTTTGCTGTTTTTATGACTTCCGGTAATGTTTCAGGAGTGGGGAATTTCGTTTTTATTAAATGAGGGTGACTATAAAAATCCTTTATTTCCATTGCTGACCTCTTTTTTAAGGAAATTTTAGACTTAATTTATCGTAAAAGTCAAGCAGAATTTAGCCGTTGGGAATCAAGCAAGTAAAATAGGAATTTTTCTTGTTATAAGTGATTTGGCGATAGATAGTAGGCAATTTTTTAGTTTTTTATAGTTTTTTAGATTAATTTTTTTTAGTGGAAAAAATTTATGTTTATTTTTTTAGTAGATTGGAGTAAATAATGGAAGATAAAGAGATTCAAAAACTGGATTGGGAATATGTTGATGAAGGAGATGAAGATTCCAGTTCTATTGGCAAAACGATAGCGTATATTCTTGCAGCAATAGGGAGTGCTGCTGCAAGCTTAATAACTCTTGGTTTTTTCGATAAGAAGGAAAAAGATGACAGATGAGAGGATGGAAGTAATTTACAGCGACTGGTTATATATTCCAAGGGGAAGATTGTATGAGCCGACCATTAAAGCAGCTCTTACTTTCTTCCCCAAAAAGCAGAGAGGATGGACTGAGCCGATACAGGCTTATAGAGAAGAGGGAGATTATCTTTTAGTCCCCAGGGAGTTTTATAGAGGTAACAATTTATTTGTATACAAGAAGATTCTTCCGGAATGGGAAAAGGTTGAATTTCAGAACAAAATAGAACTCAGGGATGATATTCAAAGAGAATGTGCTGAGGCGATGGAGAAGAATGATGGGGGTATCATAAGCCTTGCATGTGGTCTTGGAAAGACAGTGCTTGCGTTAAATCATATAGCTAAGAGAGGTTATCCTGCTATAGTGATTGTAAATACTACAGCCCTTCTCCAGCAATGGGCAGGAGAGATAAAGCGATTTTTAAATATTAGACCTGGAGTAATACAGGGAGGAGATCCCCTTACTTGGTCATGGCAGGAACCAGTTGTTCTGGCTATGCTTCATACCTTATCTCTTAATGCAGAAGAAGTCCCATATAAAGTCCGTTCCCGCTTTGGTACTGTTGTATTTGATGAATGTCTTGATAGTGATACTATTATATGGGCAAAAGATGGATTCAAGAGACTGGGGGATATAGTTGAAGGGGATATGGTAATGAATCCTTTTGGTGAATTTAATAAAGTGAAGAAGGTATGGAAGGTAAAGAAAGAGGCTATACAGGTAATTACTATGAATGGTTCGTTCCTAATTGGCAGCAGAGATCATATAGTTATGGGGGATATGGGAGAGCAGAAACTTGAGGAAGTTGCAGCTTTATTTTCTGTAGAGGTTGATGGGATTGTTCGGAGACCAGTATTTGCCAGGATACCTGTTGGGGAAAGGGAGCTTATAGATATAGAGGTTGATTCTCCTGATGGATTATTTATAGCCAATGGTTTTATTGTTCATAATTGCCATCATGTATCAGCTCCTTTTTTTAGTAGAGCGGCACCCCTTTTCTGGGGTCAGAGATGGGGTCTATCTGCTACACCGGAGAGAGCTGATGGTACACATCCTTTATTTATAGCTCATTTAGGTCCTGTTATTTATAAATATATCCAGCAACCATTAGTTCCCGAAGTGATATTTGTCAATGCTAAAGTTAGTAAGCAGTGGAAGGAAATTATTATGGATGTGGTAGATAGAACGGGAGAGATTAATCTATCTAGAATATGGACTTTGCTTTCTGAGGATCCTATTTTTTTGGATCATTGTTTTGAAGTTATAAAGGGTCAACTTTTAGAGAAGAGGAAGGTTCTTGTATTATCAAAAAGGCTTGAGACTCTTTACAAAATGTTTGAAATGAGTAAAAGATTAAATATCCCGGCTGGACTTATTACAGGAAGGGATAATAAATCAAACAGGATAGCTCTTTTAAGAAAGAGCGTGCTTACATTTGGAACTACGAAATTAGCTCAGGAAGGTTTAGATGATCCTTATCTGGATACTTTGATAATGATAGAGCCTGTTAAGGATCAGAATATTGTGCAGCAGTCTATTGGTAGAATTTTGCGAGATGTTCCTAAAAAGCCGCCTAGATATATTATGATGTTACCTCCTTATGGTCCATGCTGGGGTATGATAAATAATGTGAAGAAGGTATTGAGGCAATGGAAAATTTCATTCAGGTCAGAATAGATGATTATGTAGATTGTAAGAGGTGTGAAAAGTTATGTAAGAGTAGGTCACAGATAGTTTGGGGTTATGGGGTTATGAGACCTATTGTGATGTTTGTTGGAGAAGCGCCTGGTGCTATTGAAGATGAACAGGGTAAGCCATTTGTGGGACCTGCAGGTGAGACTCATCATGCTTTTCTAGAGGATGCTGGGATCCCAGATAAGCTTATTTATACCACCAATGCAGTTTTATGTAGACCTGTAACCGGGGATATGCCAAAAATTGCTGAAAACAGAACCCCTTCTCTTGACGAGGTAAAGAATTGCAGGGATCGTCTTGTTCAGGAAATTTTGATTGTTGATCCTTTGGTGATTGTTGCTCTTGGTAAGATTGGATTTTATGCATTAACTGGTAAGAATACACCTATTAAGTCTGATTTTGGTAATATAATAGATACTAATATTGGTGGAGTTCGTTTTCCAGTGATGTACGTTTTTCATCCCAGCTATTTGAGAACTAAAGGAACGGATGAAGAAATAGGTCTTCAAAAAAAGGCCTATGATTTTTTAAAAAAAGTAATTGACTACTGGACCAGTTTGGATTAATAATGATTTTTAGTTCCTTATTATTGTGTGAAAAATTTTTTTGTGAGAAATTTTTCAGGAGGAAAAAATGGAAAATCCGATAACTAATTTCCTCGAGGTAGAGGAAGAGGTAAAGTCTTTTGTTAAAGCAAATGCCAGGATATTTGATAAGTTCAAAACACTTCTAGAGGAATATAATAAGAGGGTAATGGAAGCTAGAGAGTATGTTAAGAAGAATAGAAAATCGGAAGGACCTTTCAAGTTTTATCCTCAAGCTAATGTTGTCTGGGATGTAAAGATGTTAGAAAGCATGCTGGATAAGGAAACTTTTAAATCTATAACCACTATCACTGTTGACAAAGAAGCTCTAGAAGTTGCTATAAAGCAGGGAAGAGTAAATCCTGAAAAGATCCAAATAGCCAAATTAGAAACAAAGGAGCCGAGATGCAAGGGACCAAACAAAGTGGAGATTCCTGGTTTCCTAGATTGAATTTGGAAGAAGATGGGAAAGAAGAGGAGACCTACAGGGAGGTAAGAATTGATTTTACTCTCCCAGGTCCTCCTAATACTTTTAGTTCTGTGAGAGTTGGAGCTTCTGTAGGTAGAACTTGCAGAAGATCAGAAATAGATGATCTTTATGTGGAAGCAAAGGAAATTTGTATGAGAGAGATTGAAGATGCTGCAGCCAGTCTTGCATTACTGGCTGAGCAGATTCTTAGACAGAATAATAGATTGAAGTAGGGGATTTTATGGATCCAGAAATTCTTTTAATAAAGAAGATTTTACAGACTGGTGATTTAAAAACCCCTATTCGTCAGGGAATAATTCCTGAGTATTTTGTGGATAAAGAAGCGGCTACATGGTATAAATGGATAATAGATTGGGCTAAAGACCATCAGGGTACAGTTCCTAAAGAAGATACCCTCAAATACCATTTCAGACAGGCTCGTTTTCCAGATAATGGATCTGATATTAGTATGGATGAAATAATTGGAATGGTGAAAGTAAAGCAGACCAAGGCGATATGTGTTAGAGTTGCTGATAAGCTATATTCTGTTAGTCAAAATAGTTATGAACTCAGGGATTTAATGAATCTGTGTGATGAATGCAATAAGGATCTTGCAAATATAGGGCGAATGGGAGGAACTAATTTCACCAGAATATCCGAAGAATTTAATTTTGTTCTGGAGGATTATGGTAATAGAAAAGATGGTAAAGCATTTGGAATACCATGGCCCTGGCCTCTGGTTAATGAAAAGACCAATGGAATAGAGAATGAGACACTGACTATTATTTATGGCAGACCCAAAAATATGAAGACATGGGTAGCTCTCCATATAGGAATTGCTTATTATAAGATATCTCTTGGAGGGAGGATTATTTTTTATTCATGTGAAATGCCGAGGGAGCAGATAGCTAGGAGGGCTACAGCAATGATAGCGGGAGTGGACTATTCCAAATTTCTTAAGGGTTCTTTGAGTCCTGAGCAGGAAGAGATTTTGAAATATATTCTTACTAATTCAAAGCGGGGATCTGAAGTAGGATTTAAAAAGGATTTTATTCTTATTGAGCCGAAGGAGCCAAGTATTATGGATCTTAGAGCCAATATAGATAGATTTGGACCTGATCTTGTAATAATAGATGCTGTTCAGTATATGGCTACTGGTGGAACTGAAGATAAAGTAGATTTTAAAAAGCAGACCAGGTTAAGTCAGGAACTCAAAGAATGTGCAAGGATCTATAAATTACCTATTATTGCTGCCCATCAGGCTAATAGGGGAAAAGAGAGAGAAGGTATGGAAAATCTGGCTCTATCAGATAGTTGGGGTAGAGATCCCGATGTTATTATTGAGGTTCAAAGAATTAAGGATGAGAGGTTAGGGACCATTTTAGCCTTATTGTTTAGAGGTGCCAGAGAATTTGATCTTACCGGCATTTTTACTCATGCTAAACCGGCACATAATTTTGAATTTATTGAGGAAATACCTTCTTTAGCCTCTTTTGAGGAGTATATAAAAGCTAATAAGAAAAGGGCTAAAGAAAATGAGGATATGAAAAAGAGGGTGAGAAATGCTTAATCTCGAAGAAGTTCTATCTTCTAAGCTTAATAGATTTAAATATTCTGGTGGTGTTTGGGCTAGTGCTTTATGTCCATTTCATAAGGAGACCAGGCCTTCCTTTGGAGTTAATATGGAAACTGGTTTTTTCAATTGTTTCTCTTGTGGAGCCAGAGGAGGGATAAAGACTCTTTTAAACAGGCTTGGTATTTCTGAGAATCTGGTGAACATAAGAACCCTTAAAGTAGTTCGTAAGGAACCTGTTACTTCCGTTCTTCCTGAATGGATACTTGAGGCATATAAAGGAAAATTACCCAAAAAGTATTTAAATTCTGGGTTTAGGAAGGATACTCTCTTATCCCATGAAATAGGATTTGATACTTACGAGCTCAGGATTATTTTTCCAATTAGAGACATAGATAATAATCTTGTAGGAATATCAGGAAGGACGATAATAGATCAAAATCCTAGATACAAATTTTATAAGTTTAGGGAAATAAAGGGATACAAGCCTGCTCCTCATAGGTATCTATGGGGGATAGATAAGGTTAGGGCTTGTAGTGAGGCTAATATTTTAGATTTAATAGTAGTGTGTGAAGGTTTTAAAGCAGCTATGTGGATTGAGCAGGCTGGATATAGTGCAGTTGCTTTAATGGGAACTTTTATCAGTTCAGATCAGGTAAGGTTGTTAGGTTATTTTTATAAGCCTACTTATATATTTTTGGACAATGATCAGGCTGGCAAGGCTAATGAAGTAAAAGTAGCTCAGCAGCTTCTGGGTTATGTTCCTGCTATTTATATTTGCAGATATAAAAGGGAAGTAAATCAGCCTGATGAATTAACGCCTGAAGAGATTAAATGGGGGATAGATAATGCTATTACAATTTTAGAGAGGAGAAGAGAAAATGAAGCTAGGTTTATTATGGAAAGCTAGAGGTGGGAGGATTAGAAAAGATCCTCAGTTTTTCGATTATTTTACTCCTGGGGATAGTCCTCAGAGAATAAGGCTAATACAAGGAGATTATAGACAGAAGCATGCACATCCTTTGACTAATAAGATAGTCAATGATCCCAGGCCTTTCTATATTTACAGGAAGCACTGGTATCAGAAGAGGACTGTGATTTGTGGAAAAGATGAGCTTGATAATGGTTTTTGTCTTGGTTGTGATGCTGGTGAAAGGTCTTCTATTCAGATAGTTCATACTATAGTGCATCTGGCTTATTACCATGATGTAGAGTATGTGAGTAAAGAAGGCAGGGTTGTTTTTCAGAAGGACAATAAACCCTTACTGGTTAGCAGGATTTGCGAGGGTAAGGGATGTCCTATGTGCAAAGTGGGTAAGAAAAGGTATTTTGGTAAGAAGAAACACTGGTCATTATCCGAGACCAAATTTGCGCAGATTGTGGCAGTAGAAGATATGATTGGAAGGTATTGCAAATGTGGAGAGGAAGTAGAGATTACTGGTTACAAGTGTCCAGATTGTGGAACCCCTTTAGATAGTGAAGAAGGAATGTGCCAGAAATGTGCTGCTTTTGTGAGAGCGATTCCTGAATATCATTGCAAGTGTGGTAATCCCAGGCCTTTGGAGATATACGACATTGACTTATCGGTTAAGAAGACTGTTACCAGTAATAATGATTGGGAACTTACTGTAGTTCCGGAGAATCCGGTGTATTCGCTTAAGGATAAATATAAAGGAATAGATACTACCCCATTTGATTTTTCAAGAATATTCCCTGTCCCAACTATAGAGGAACAGAGAATGATATGGGGTAATATTGCTTATAGTGGTCTCAATAAAGAAGTGGAGTATGTAGAAAGTGAGGAAGAATTTCCTCAGCCTGAGCCTGAGGAATTACCATTTTAGGAGCCTGAATGTTGATTATTCCTAATGCTCCCAGAAGTGAGTATATCGATAGAGAAGATGATATCAAAACAGTTCTGGAGGAGATAGAAAAGAGAGGTATTTTTTCTTTTGATACAGAAACGGATGGGATTGACATTATTAGGTCCAGACCAATTTTGTTTAGCATTGCTTTTGGGAGCAGAAGGATTACTTGTCCTATAAAAGTAATACCTCTCTTTTCTAAGGTATTTTCCAGTAGGAGGATAGTGAAGATAGGAGCTAATATTAAATTTGATATGCATATGTTAAGTCATTTCGGAATAGATGTTCATAATATTGCAGATGTTATGGTTATGGCACATATGGAGAATAATGAAAGATTATCTTACTCTATTAAGAAACTTAGCTCCTATCTTTTTAGCGATGAGGACCCCAGGCATATTAATTATAAAACGCCATTTAAAGGTAGAATTAAAGGGATTCAGAAATTCATAGACGAATATGGGTTTGAGGCTGCTTGTGATTATGCTTCTTTAGATGCCTGGACATGTCTTGTTCTGTATGAAGAACTCCAGAGGAGATTGAAGGAACTTAGATTATGGAATCTATTTGAAGCTGAGGATAAGATTTACACAGAAATCCTGTTTGATATGGAACATCGTGGGTTTCTTATAGATATTGGCTATCTTAAGGAGCTTAGAGGGAAGTGTGAGAAAAAGCTGGATGAAGTAAAGGGTTATTTTGCCAGGAAGGCGGGAAGACCTATAAATTTAAATTCAGTTCCTCAGCTTCAGGAATTCTTTTATGGTTATCTTAAGAAAGAAATTAGTAAGAGAACTAAAAAAGGTGGTAAAGGTTCGATAGATGAGGAGACACTTAGAAAATGGGCATCTGTAGGGGATGAATTTGCTAAAATACTTCTTGAATATAGAAGGATTATGAAGTTGTATAGTACTTATGTAGAAGGTCTCCTTAAAGTTGCTGATAGCAATGGCAGGGTTCATAGTACTTTTCATCAGATAGGTACCAGAACCGGGAGGTTATCTTCTTCGGATCCTAATCTTCAAAATATTCCAAAGGATGATGATTTTGGCATTCGTAAGGCGTTTATAACTGAATCGGGTTGGGTTATAATAGATTGCGATTATAGCCAGATAGAGCAGGTGCTTATTACTTTATTTTCCAAGGATGAGTTTACTTTGAGAGCTATATGTGATGGTAAGGATCTTCATAGTATTACAGCTGCTATGATGTTTGATATTGATTATGATGAGATAGTTAGAGCTAAAAAGAAAAGTCCTTCTGAACTTACAGAGAAAGATAAAGAATTACTCAGGAGAAGGTATGAATCAAAGACTATTGGTTTTGGTCTGAATTACGGAGAAGGTCCTAATAGACTATCTATTGACCTTAATTGTAGTATAGAAGAGGCAGTGGAAAAGATAGACAGATATTTTTCCATCAGGCCAAGAGTTAAGGAATATATAGATAAAATAGTTAAATTTTCTGAAAAAGAAGGATATGTTACTACTCTTGCAGGGAGAAGGCAGATGATGTCTCTGGCTGCAGTTCCTGGTCCTATGAGAAAGTCATATAGTAAGAATGCTGTTAACTATGTGATTCAGGGATCTGCAGCTGATATAATAAAACAGGCTATGATTTTGCTCTATAATAATTCTGAATTGAGAAATCTTGGAGCCAGGATGTTGTCTCAGGTACATGATGAACTTATTTTTGAATGTCCTGCAGAAACTGCTTCTCAGGCTCTGGGAATCATAAAGGAGAAGATGAAAGAAGCACATCATGATAGATTAAAGAAGTATTTGAGGAATATGGGAGATCTTAAGGATCGATTCAGTCTTGAGGTTGAAGGGGGTATAGGCAATAATTGGTTAGAAGCGAAGAGGTAAAAAAATTATGGAAAAATATGGAGTGGTTACTGAAAAAGCGGAGAAATGTCCTATTTGTGGCAAGGATCTTGAAGTAGAGGCTAATGTTAGTAAATGTCCTGTCCATGGGACCACCCCTTTTGAAAAGGAGAAAATAGATGAAAAAGAAAGAAGCAGAGAACAAACAGGCAAAAAGTGATGCCAGGGTAGATGTTATTCTTGAAAATCTGGTTAAAAAAGGGATAAGAGTATGTAAGCCTACTGATTCAGACAGTCTTTATCTTCTGCGCAGACCAAGTGGAGTTTTTTCTCTTGATCTTCATACTGCAGGTGGTCTTCCTGCTGGTTGCATGGCAGAGATTGCTGGTCCTGAGGGCATAGGTAAGAATCTGCTAGCTAATTACTATATTGCTGAATGTCAGCGGATTTATGGAGATGATGCCAGAATATTTGTTGCTGTTACAGAATACAAATATGATAAGGATTTTGCCAGAAAATGTGGGGTTATTATTCCTTATTCTGATACTGAGTTAAAGACAATAGAAAAGGATAGTGGTTGGAAATTTACTGCTGCTGAGAAAGAAGCACTTACAAAGAAAGTAGGAGAGTTTATCATTATTCAACAGAATACAGCTGAAAAGACATTTCAAGCAGTACTAGAATGTCTTAAATCTAATGAGTTTCAAATAGGGATTCTTGACTCTTTAGGAGCTATGGCTCCTGAGACTGAAGTTGACAAGGATCTGGAATCTGCTTCTAAAGTTGGTAGCACCGCTCTTTTGCAGACTCGATTCATGCAGAAGTTCTATCCAGCAATAGGGGATAAAACAACATTTATAATCCTCAACCAGGTTAGGGCGGCTATAGGAGGATTTAATCCTTTCAGTAAGACTCTTCCTGTGGATAAGTATAAAATTCCTACTTCTTTTGCGATTAAGCATGGTCTTATTGCTAGATTACTCTTGACCTTTGGAGGAGATATTCAGGATGAGTCCGGGAAAATATTAGGTAAAAAGATAAGGTGGGAGATAATAAAAGGGAAGGCCGGATTTCATGAAGGTCCTAATGGAATCTGGCTATATTATTATGACTATGGTATAGATAAATTCTATGATGTTGTGGAAACCCTTGTGGAGCTTGCTGATAAGAAAGGGAGTTACTTGTATCTTTTTGATAAGGATTTTCATGGCAGACCGGCTCTTGTGTCTTATCTAAGGGAGAATCCGGATGAGATTGAAGTATTTAAGAAAAGAGCATTTGAGCTTAAAAAGATACAGGTTAAATGGAAATAGGAATTGATCATGGACATTAGAGATTTTGGATCATCATTATTGGATAATTTAATAAAAGGTAATGATTTTGGAATTCATACTGCCTTGACAGGTATAGTAAATGCCCTTACTGAATATGATCCCAGTTATAAGTTTGTCCCGGGAATACATCCTCATGAATTTAGTTGTGGTAGAAGGTGCTACTATAGTTACCATGGTTATGATCGCAAGGTACTTTCTGATCCAAGAGCGTTTGTAGGTAAGGCGCTTCATAAAGCTATAAACATGACTTTAGAAAGAGCTCTTAACAGGCCTGAGGAGAAATGGATTTATAAAGCGGATTATCTGATAAATCATTTAGAGATTTGCAAGACATTCGAAATAAGAGGTGAAGCAGATGGAGTATTCTTGATTGAGGGAAAGCCAGTTGCTGGTATGGAGATAAAGACTGCTGGAACGATACCTTCTGAACCTTTGCCGGATCATGAGCTTCAAGTTGGTTTATATCAATACTGCCTGGATGTTCCCTACTATTTTATTTTTTACATTAACAGGGATTGTACTAAAAAAGCGGTATTTATGCTGAAATTAAAAGATAGGAAGAGGATGATAGAGAATAGGTTAGTAGATATGTATTTTAAGATCAAAAGTGAGGTAAAGCCGGAAAAAGAGAAAGAGTTTATGCGTTGTTCTCGTTGTCCTTATAAGGAGACCTGTGATGCTGAAGATTGAAGAAATCCATATCAAGGATTTTTATACTTTTAAATCAGTAGAGGATAAAATGGATAGATTAGGATTAGCATATAAAACAGAAATTAAAATGCCTACTATTCCAGCGAGAATTGATGCTCTATCGGATTCTGAACTTGGACGTTTATATAGTGAGGTTCTAGAATATTTTAATTTTATAATATATCAATTCTCAGTTGCTAAATGTGAAAAGTTAGAATCGGATAATAGATTAAAATATGTTACCAGCAAACTGAAGAAGGAAAATGATAAGAATTTTGAATGTAATCCTGCTTATGTTGAGGTGTTATTAGAAAATCAGAAAATTAATCAGCTTATGATAATGCTTGAAGCGGCTAAAACTATGATTACCAAGAGATTGGCTGTAATTTCAAGACTTATAGAAGTTAGAAAGTTAGAATGGGATAAGAATAAAAGAGATACAAATGTAAATAAGTTTATGCCTTTTATCGATTCAATAGGAGATGTAGATGAGGAATAGAATCATTGATTTAAGATGTGAGCAAAAGAATCCGCCGGAAGCCAGGCAGAAGTTTAAATTGTATAAGGGTAAGGTTCTGGTGAGATCCCCTTTTGATATTGATGGGATTGTAATCCATCAGACTAATTGTGTTTTTGGACCTAAGAGGGGATTTAAAGATCCCGAAGAGGGGAGACATTACAGGGCTTTGGGAGTTGCCTGTCATGCTCTTGCACTAAGTTGTGGACATGCAGTAATTCCCAACCCTCTGGAATGGTATATTTATCATGGAAATAAACTAAATAGCAGGAGTCTGGGTCTCGAGATTGAAGGTATTTATAGTCCTCAGGGAACCGACGATGAGTTGTCTCCTAACATAATTGCCGCTGCTGTAGCGGCTCTCGACTTTTTAGTAGAGGAAGGGGGCAAACTGGGTATGAAAATAAGATATATATGGGCTCACAGACAATCTTCCAGGGATAGAAGAGGTGATCCAGGTGGTTCAATATGGAAAGAGATAGTTCTTGGATATGCTGTCCCTCAACTTGGTCTTAAAACGGAGCCTGATCTAGTGGTTGGTGATGGAAGACCCATTCCTGTTGAATGGGACCCCAATGGAAAAGGACATATATGATGGAGAAATTATTTCATTTCATATTTGATGACTTTCCACCTTCTACTAATGATCTTTATGCTGTGATTAGGGGCAGAAAGATTCTGACCTCTAAAGGTAGGGCTTATAAGAATGCAATAAAATACGAAGTGGCTAAAAAAGGCATTATGACCCCTATGGATATTATGAAAAGATATGAGTTTTCTTATAAGCTCATATCCCCGGATTGGAAAGTTAAGAAGTGGCCCAATGCTACTTTAAAATACAGGAAATTTGACCTTTCCAATAGAATCAAATGCTTGGAGGATGCTATATGTGAAAGTCTGGGCATTGATGATTCACAGATATTCAGGATTACGATGGAGAAGGTGGATGGTCCGGAGAAGAAAATAGAAGTGGTTATTAGGGTTATGGAAGATGAATGCGAAACAAAGGGAAAATCTGCTGATAGCAAGTAGATCTTTAGGTCTTGGTGGGGATTGGAGGCATAGCGAGAAGGAGCTGGAAGATTGTATTAAATCTAGTAAGCCTCTTCCTGATGCTATTACTCCGATCAGGAGAGCTATAGCCCGTTTTGTATTTGATAATTGGAAATATGAGAAGTATTTATGGGATTGTGAAGCAGGAAGGGATCCCCATGCCTGTTTTAATTGTAGTGACGGGATGGTCCTAATCTGTTATCTCAATCAGAGAAACAGGGACCATCTGAAGAATTATGGAGGTAAAGAAATGTCATTTGATAAGAGCAAAATATCAATAACAAGTATAAGTCAGCTAATGATAGCTGGAGAGTTTGGTAAAATAAGGGAATTTTTATCCTCTCTTCCTAAATCTGATCTGGAGGATCTTAAAAATCTTTCTGAGGGGATCTTAATCAGGGTTTATTTACTATTCAAATTCCCGGATCTGGCTAATGGTATGGTTCAGAAACTTACCAATCTGAGTATGCAATTTAAGGAAAAAGTTTATGACCCTAAACTATTTCAGGAAACAGTTGAACTTATCTCTTCTTACAAAAAGAAGGGAAAAGCTCCTGGGGAACCGCCTGTAGCTCCTCCAGAACTGGTAGAGAAGGGAGAGGTGGTGGATTCTGGACTCAAATTTACACCAGTAACTGATCTTAAGGCTATCCCTGAAGAAACTGTGGAAGAATCTGAAAAGGCAGAATTTCCGGAAGCAGAGTTGGAAGAGATGAAATCTGGAAAGATTGTAAATCCGGAAGGTATGATAGAACCTGTAAAGGAATCAAAAACGGAGACTGGGATTAATATAGATTCCGGATTTATATCCAGAGCTAAAATAGAATTTATTCCAGAATCCAATTCTATCCCTGCAGATTTTGGATCTATTGGAGAAGATATACAAAAGATTATTGAACTATTAGAAAAACAGGGTATATCCCCTGAATTTTGTGATGCTGTTATATCCCGTTTAAATTCTATAGAGCAGAAGATGGAGCAACTTAAGGATGGGGTTATTCTTACCGTTGCTCTATGTCTCTTAAAGGATTACAAGGGTGATCCTAATTCTTTACTGGATAAGGCATATCAGCTGGCTGAAAAATTAAAGAAATAAATTGTTATAAGAACTCTGGTTTAAGATAGGCCAGGTTTATCCCGACCTTATCTCTAATGATGGAGATAAGCAAAGGCTAAATCTGGCCTATTTAGTTTAAGGAGGTTTACCATGCAAATCATATTTGATGGAACAAAATTTTTTGTTCAGGGAAACATCATCGATAGCCAGATGGTATTCCCTACTCAGTTCGGGGAGGTTGAAATTAACCCGAACTATAAATTAATAAGAGTTTTTGAATTAGGTTCCGATCCAGCCAGGCTGATCGGAACCTTTAAGGCTATAAGGCCTGGCCGAATCACGATTGTAAAGGGAGGAAAATCTTTATTTAAAGGGGGGGATCCTAAGGAATTAATTGAAAGGGAGAAGGCTTTTTGGAGGGAAAGAGAGGAAGCCTGTAGAAGGGGAGACTACTCGGAAATCAGAAAAGTGGATCCAAAAGGATTCACTTTTCTAGATGGTTCTATTTTGAAGTGGGATGGTGGTATTAGACCATCCCCGGTGAGGGGCAAAGAATGCCTTGCCCGTCTCTGGGGAGGTCAATTTCCTTGTGGGATATGGGTATATCCATTGCCTCAGGCACTGGAAAAGGTAGTGCTGAGGGCAATGGGGCTAGTTGACAAGAATAAACTATCGGCTGGTCAAAAAGTTCCCCTCTTTCCGGTATATGGGAAGGGGCCTCTCTTCTCCAAAACGGAAGTTTTGGAGATTTCCCTTGAATAATAGAAGGATTTAGTTTATTTATAGATTTTTTTGAGGAAGGAAAGAAGGTTTTCTCCCCACCTATCTTTCCTTCCTCGTTTTTTTATCTATAGGAGAATGGGAATGATTGAATGGAAATTTTTGAAAGCAAAAGTAGTAGCCAAAGCAGAGAAAGGATTTGCACTTCAATTGTTAATAAGTGTTAGGAATTCGGAATTGAATGAAGAAAAGCTAAAGAAGGCTATAAAGGCGACTTTTAGAATTGATAATTTTGAGATTATAAAGACCTATAAATCTTCTTTTACATTTATGATAACTTTATGGGTACCATGGGAAAAAGTTATAGATTTTGATTTTGGTGATTGACTTTACTTTTTATTTTGATTAATTATTTAGGCATGGAGGATAAGGATGGTTTTTAGAATAAAGACTGAGATTTATCAACCAGATGATTCTATGGAAGCAATAAAATCGGGGCCTCTTTACAGAATTATTCCAGGTGGACCAGGGGTTATTGCTGGAGGGATGGTGACAACTACATTCGTTTATGATATAAATAAAGAAGAGATTAAACGGATGAAGGAGCACTTGAAATCTTTGATAGCAGAACTTGAGGATCTGGAATCCAAACATGGTCAGGCTGTGCCTGGTTTGAGAGGCATTATGGAAGGTGCTCCTGCACCGGTTCCAGGAGTGCATAATGGTAAACGTTCCTGATTCTTTATGGGAACAGCTTGTTATTTCCATTTTAGAAGGTTCTAAAGTGGACAAGCTGATAGATGAGATAGATAGGCTTAATGAGAAGACCAGATATTACCTCTGGATAAGATATTACGATTTGGCTATTCCAAGAGAGACTCTTCAATTATTTTCTGATTGGCCTAAGATAGTTGAGACAAAAATAATTTCTTATGAGCCTATTACTAAAGAAAGGCTGGAGAACTTTTTGAAGAATCTTGGAGGTAAGCCATCAGCTGTTTTATGCACTGATGATCCTGCTGGCAAAGTAGGATGGAAGGAGAAAGATGTTTTCTTTACATAAAAAGGCATCGTTAGCAGATGCTCTTTTAGGAGCTCCTCTTGGATGGCTTGCAGCTTATCTTGCTGCTGGTAAAGAGGATAGAACTGAAGCAGCAAGAAAGGGGCTTATTCTTGGAGCTCTTTTAGGGGCTTATCAAGGGCATAAGATAACTAGAGAGAGAATAGAAGAAGCGAGTCAGGGAATCATTCCTGGGAAAGAAAGAGTGCATATGAGTCCAGCTCTGGTCAGTCTTCTAGCTGGTCTTGGAGCTGGTGGTTATTATAGATTAAAATAGTGAGAAAAAAGGAAAAAGATCCAATGCCTGATAAATTTATTAATGTTAAGAAAAACTTTAGTTTTGAGACCCCTGTTCATGAAAGTAAGCCAATGATAGATCCTGAAAAAGCGAAGATAGTGAGTCAGATGCTTGCAGAGGGTCAGGAACTGGCTAAGCAGAAGAAAGAGGAAGAGCAAAAGGAGATTAAGGAAGAAAATGAAGTGAGAACTGAGGATGACAGCAAAGTTGATGTTCCTGATGAATTTCTAAGTGGTCTTGATAGAGGTTATAAGATGATTGCCTCTATTCTTGACACCCCTGAGCAGAGGGAGATAGCTAAAAAGTTGGCATCTCCCCTGGATATAGGGGATTTATTTAAGTACAATGAATGGAGACAGACAATTCCTATTGGTGATTTTGGTATTACTGCCTCTTTCAGGACTGCTAATTCTCATGAGATGGATTCTGTGTATAAACTTCTTGAAGAAGAGCCGAATATTAGTATTGCTCGCTATGGTATAAAAACGGGCTTGTATATGCTGACTTGCATGCTTAGAGCGATAGGGGATAATTACTTACCATCCCATTTGAATGGAATGGAATTTTCAAAAGATAAGTTTAATGAGAAATTGAAAATTGTTATGGGTTATCCTCAGCCTCTGATAGCTGCTTTACTTCTCCATGCACAGTGGTTTGAATTACGAGTTAATTCACTCCTGGCGTACGATGTGGAAAAGCATATAAAAAATGGGTAAATACCCCAGAGGGTTGGCTCTGGGGGAATATGATATATGAAAAAGAGGGATTGCCCAATCTGGCTAATCCAGAGTTAAGAGATGTATTTAAATACTTTTTATTTATGGAGATAGCCAGAAGAAGGTTTCAAATTGAATTCAGGAAGATAATGGCTATTAGGGAAGGGCTTCTAGGTATTGGATCTGACAAGCAAGTAGGGATTACGCAGATAAAGGAATTATTAAAAGCTATATTCCCTTATATTGAGGAATTTGAAAAGGAGGAAAGAGAATGGATAAAGAGGATAGCGGAGGAGGACAGAGACAAGATATTTGTAATAAAGAGGTAACTACTGATCTGGTTGCTAGATTTACTATGCCTTCTCCTAATGCAAATAATGTTCTAGCTCTTATTTTTACAGAATTGGTTAACATCCGTAAGGATTTTGATGATTTAATAAAATTAGCCCATCAATTCTTAGAAATTGAAAAAACGAAGAGGTAATAAAATGGATTTCAAGGTAACCCCAGGTAATAGTGTAAGTATAGAGATTAATCCTAAGGCCTGTCCTTTTGGTAGAAATTGGTGTACTGGTTGCATTTTTGCTAAAAATTCTGGGTGTGACTTGAACAATCTTATGGTTAATCTTTTATTTATTGCAAATAAGTTGAATCAGATTTATCTTCTTCTTGAAGAGGATAAGAAAAAAAGGAAATCAAAGAAGACTAAGAAAGGAAAGAAATGATGTGGAGATGGCGTATAGAATTTGATCTTGTTACTGGAAAGCCAATTAAAGAAGAGGTATATTATGTGGATGAAAAAGGTCAGGAGATTGTTATCTCCAAAGAAGCGGCTCTGGAGTTGGTTAAAGGTCTTTCTAGTTTATTAGGGAAGAAGGAATCGTCAGAAGGACCAATAATGGAAACAAATAAAATTAGGTCCATTCCTAATAAGGTAGAGCCATCAAAGGGGGATTTAGATTGGTTAACTCCTTTAGATGAAGATTTAGAAATTAGGAGCAGGTAGCTTATGATTAAGCCTATGGGAACTAAGATTTTAGTTAGGATTTTAGAAGAGGAGAGGGTCACTTCTGGTGGAATAATAATGCCAGATGATGCTCATCAGGACGCTATAGGTTATGGGATAGTAGAAGCTGTAGGTCCAGGTTATTGGAGAGATGGTAGATATTTATCTATAGAAGAGGTAGATGGTTTAAAAGTAGGAATGAAGGTTAGTTTTATCAAGTTTTTGAAAGATACTCATACAAATGAGGGGATAAGGAATAGGATTGGGGATGATCTTATTCTAATTGATACAAAAGACATTTTAACTATGGAGGAAACATGAAGAATTATCTATTTTTATTATCTTTAGTTTTATTGGCTTGCAATTCTAAGGTGAATAATCAACAGACTAACGATGGAATTACAGAAATAATAGAAGTAGAGGATAAGTCTGAGGTAGTAACTTTTACCTCAGTAGTTTACAATGGTTTAAGTAATCCTTTCTGCCCTACCATTCCTGATGAGGTTGTGATACCTGGTAATTTAGTGAATTGTGGTTCCGAGTCTATCATTAAATATGAAGGGAGCAATGATCGGTTTGAATTAAAAGAGGGTAGTCCTGTATCTTTAACTGTAAAATGTGGAGATAAACTAAAGATCTTTTTTGGTGTCGTGAGTATGGATGCGGAGAATGGGATTTATAATATGTATTATAATTTTATACATGAAGGAAAAGTGCATACTGTTAAGTTTGCGGATACTAAATGTAAATAGAACTAAAGATTATAAGTTCACTTTATCCCATAGGTTTTTTGGTAAGAAGAGGAAAGGAAATCTTTCCTCTTTTTTTAGCTTATAGAGGTTTAACATGCTTCAATTAAGAAGAACTGTTTATGATCATGAACAATTGCTAACTATCTTATCTTCTATAATTTCTTTAGCTGGAGCTAAGATAAAATGGTTGAAAGTAGAGAATAAGGATATAGAAATAGAATTTGAGGAAGAAGTAGAACTGGGACTCCAGCAAGATTTGATGTCCCAATTAGTCACCAGGAAGATTATTCCTGTAGAAAAATTTGATGAGGAAGTGGAATTTGATTATTTTCTAAGGATTTATAAGGAATGCCTTAAAGAGAACTTCCCCAAGATGTTGTTATTATCTCCTGATTCTGTAATGTATGAAATAATTTCTGATTATATTTACAAGACTCCTATAGGAAGTTATATTTTTGGTATGTTGATTGTAGAGGAATCATCTCTTGACAAATATAGTTTTGTTGTTTGTGGTTCTTCTGGTTTCGGAGAGGATATTGCTTCGATACAAGTAGGTTATAAAGGAGCATTATAATGTTTGAGAGATTTAGAGACAGGATTAATTTTTTTACTATCAAGAAAGAATACAAAGCAGGGGATTGGTTTTGTGCTGCTGGCAAAGTGGAAGATTCTGAAAAATGGGAATCATTTATGAAGTATGCTCTTTATAACTATCCTGAAAATTTCAGATTTGCCAAGAGTTTTGTTGCTGTAAATGGAATTATTGGTGGGGTTTGGGTATTTGCTTGTGACAATCTTGGGATTTTGGACAAGATTCTGGATGATCTTGGTAAGGATTCTTGGATTGTTACCTATAAGCAGACCAAAGAAGGGATACCTTTGGTAGGTGATCCCATTTATCCTTTAGATCCAAAGATAATTTTATCAGGGAGAATAGGAAGTGGATTTTAAACTTATAGATCCTTATACAGCTACATATACATTATTAGTTGAATTTGATGGTGCTTTTTCTATGAATCAGCCTAATGTAGGTATGATTTCGTTCTGGAAGAGGATGGGAGATAATCTTGGCAAACTTTATCTATGCAGAGAATGTGACAGTTTTGTAGGTATAGATCCTGAGACAGTTATGGTATGTCCCTTAGGTCATCCAATTGATAAAAGGTCAGTTTATGGCGAGGTTCTATTTCGTTTAACCATTCCTAAATGGAGTATTAAGCTGGCAGAATGGGTAAGGAAAATGGATATGGATGTAGATATTATTCTTCATAGAAGGAAGTTCAATATTAATATAAAGGAAGCAAGTTATAGGGCTGTAGAAAATCACAGAGATGGAGAATTGCTGGAAAAAGCTAAGGTGAGTGATGATGTTTCTTATCTTAAATACAGGCTTATTACTGATTTAAATAGTGGAATGTCTTTAGAAAAGGCAATAGAGGCATTTTTGAAAGCGTGAGGTAAGATCATGGGAAAGGTTAAATTTTTAAAAGATAGTATAAAGGAGAATAACGAGCAGTTCTATCCAGGTCAGATCTGGGCAAGTCCTGACCTTAAAGAAGTTCGTAAGATTTTACGGATAAAGAATAGCAAACCTCAGAAAGTAACATGGGAAGAGGATAATGTGGAGAGAACCGATGTTATTGACGAGTTTATCTTGTGGGCTTTCAAGAGTAAAGCCCGTCCTGTTACAACCTTCCTTGTGGATGAAATCTGGAAATAAATTGCATTTTCTCTGATTTTTTGATAATAAAATAATCATGGCCTATACTCTGCGGGATTTATTGCAGCAGCAGGAGAAGCTGCAATATCGTATAGCTATTTTGAATGAAATTATTAGGTATCTTGGTGAATTTTTAAGTACTGTAGCAGAACCTAACAGAAAGACTATCCATACAGATCTGGGATTACCTGTTCCTGAAGAAGATATAAAGGAGGTTATTCAGTTAATTCAGGATACTCTACTTGTTCCTAAGAGGTTAGAACTTGAGAATCTTATGAATATAGATATTGTAGAAAAGGTTATTAATGCAATTAGAGAAGATCCCAATATTTTGCCTTATGTTCCACTTCATTGGAAGGGAAAAGGTTACTAATGCCTATTGATTCCTATCAGATTTCTACTGCTCTTGGTTCTCAGCTGGCTATGCTGGGAAATCAGCAGGCTTTTGCAACTGGAGCACATCAAGTTTATACATCAGCAGTTCCAACTCCAAGTCCTCTTCAACAGGCAGCTTCAGGGGTTCTGGGATTATTGAACCAGCCTTTTCCACCTGGTTCGATTCACAGTCAATTAATGCTTCAGGGAGCTACAGCTCAGATGCTCGGGGCTGCAATAAGTCCTCAGACTCCTCTTTTAGGAAGGATTACAACTGATTATTTAAGTCAGTATGCTTTAAATCAGAATCTGGCAAGAAATTTTACATTTGCTCGTCCCGGTGGTTTTGGTTTTACCATGCCTCAAATGCAGGCCATAGGTAGTTTTGTCCAGGCTCAGGCTATGCAGAATCCGATGTGGACCAGGCAGGAGATGTTTGCTCTTGCTGGTGCTGGTATAAATATGGGTATGTTTCAGGGAGTTAGGGATGTCCAGCAATTTCAACAACAATTCAGACAACTTCTTACTGCAGTCCACCAGGTAACAAGGATACTTGGTGGCACCTTGCAGGAAGGGCTTCAATTTATAGGTCAGATGCGGCAAATGGGGGTTTTAAATATAGCTGATGCTCAAAGACTTGCTGGAATAGTTCCTGGTCTTGCAGCAGCAGGGGGTATGCCTGTAAATCAACTAATCCAGTTTGGTGGAGGAGTAGCCCAGATGCTCAGGCCTCTTGGAGTGAGAGGTCCAACTGGAATGGAAGCAGGTATGAGAGCTCTTGGAACTGTTGCTACAGCAGTTAGAACAGGGGTTATTTCTGAGCAATTAATATGGCAGGCTACAGGTCAAACAGGTCAAGCAGCTCAACAGGCTCTTGCAGGCAGATTAATGGAAGTCGGTGCCAGGTTTACATTGCGTGGTGCTGGTAAGATATCCATGGCTGCCTTTTATGATCCTGCTACGGGCAGATTTAGAGCTGAAGACTATGAGCGATTTTTAAGGGGTGAGTTAACTCCCAGTGATATAGTTAGGCTTTCAAGAGAGAATATCGCTAAAATTGGGGGAATAGCGGAATGGCAGGCCAGAATTGGTGAATTTAGGGGTGAATTTTTAAGAGGGACTGGAGGAATGGGTGAATTGGTCCTTATGAGACAAGCATTTGCGAAATACTGGGAGAAACCATATGCTGCTGAACATATCTTGAGAAGACAATTTGGAATGAGCCAGGAAGAGGCGAGGGCTGCTGTTGCAATGATAAACAGATTACCTAGATTACAGGAAGAAATGAGAATTAGCCAGGAAATCGCTGAAGAGGAGAGAATAAGACAGCAGAGATGGGAACAGAGAACTCCACAGTATGTAATTAGGCAAAAATTGAAAAATCTGGAGGAGGCTACGATAGGTAGGGCTGAGAAATGGATAGTTAATAGATTAGATGATTTGGCTAAAGCGTTTGAGGAGGGAATGCGAAATGTTGTAGGGGGTCCCACAACTACAATGTCTGCCGGAGGCAGAATGAGGATTTTTGAAATGATGGAAACAGCCAAAGGCTATTCTGAATTGCAGAGCCTTTATCAGAAAGGATCCCAGTTAGACCAGATTTTAAAAAGTATGGGTGGAGGACGGGCTCCTCAAACTGTTCCAACTGCTTCAAGTACCTTATGGGGATGGGCAAGGGGTGGAGCCCAATGGATAGGTAATTTGGTTGGTAAAATGTCTCAAATGAGTCAATATGGATTTACTTTGAGTAGGGACACAGCCATGCGTTATGGTTTAGGAACTTATGCGCGTACCCTTGAGGAAGCTAAGGCTATTGCTGGAAATTTGCCAATTTATGAGGGTCCTGGTGGATTTATTGTTGGTGGACCTGGTCAGAACGAATTACTTGATGCTATGACTACTGGTAAAATTGCTTTTGGGAAAGGGATTTTTTCCAATATTTCCCAGCAAGATTTTGTAAGTCTTAAAAATGATTTGGAACTGCAAGATGACATTAAAAAAGGAATAAGTCTTGAAAGGTTGAAAGATAAAGTATTGGCGAGACTTAACTCGAAAGGTAGATCAGTTACTGAAGATATAGCTCTTGCAGTTACCGCGAATTTATTTGACACTCGTATTTTTGAGAAAGTAGGAGAATACAAGACTGTTACCCTTAAAGAACTTGCAGATAGATATAAAATAAATCAAGGCTCTTTGCAAAGTTTCCTGGAAGATCCGAGAACGCTACAGAATTTATTTAGAATGATGGAAGGAAAAGCTCCTGAACAGGAATGGATGAAGAGTTTGAGTATAGAACAGCGAGATATTATAAGAAGTGCTAAATCTTCGTATAAGGATATTGCTGAATTGGCCAGTTCTTCTTTTAATCTTATGAAAAATTCAATTGAGGAATATTCTAAAAGATGGACTGAGGCTGGTGAGGCTTTAGATAAAATGACTTTAAGTGGTGAATTTGCCAAAGCAAGGGCGGAAATTCAAAAAAAGGTTAAAGAGGGTAAGGATCTTGGAGAGGCTACTTCTGAGGTTATGGATGCTTTTGTGAGCACTCATAGTGCTAGGGATGTTAAGACTTTTGAAAGGATTCTTAGAGAAAGTGGGGCAGAACCTTTAGCGGAAACTCTTTCTGAAAAAGCTATGGAAAATCGTAGAGCTGCTCAAAAGGCAAGTTATTATAAGCGTGAAGCTACTCTTGCTCTCCAGGCTAAATTCAAAGAGGGTAAGGGAGACTGGAAAAAGAAAGCAAAAGCCCGGGTAGAAGAACTTAAGGCCGGAATACAAGCTTTAGAGCCTCCCAAAGGAGCTATTTTTGAGGCTCTTGGAATAGTTGGTAGTGAAAAATCTGATTGGGAAGCTTTTCAAAAAGCTCAAAAACAAGAAGCCTTAAAAAAGGAATTGGAAGATCTTCAGACTCAAATAGGAGCTGCTGAGGGGAAGAAATGGGCTTTTAAGAAGATGGCTGCTGAGGAGGAAAAAAAACAGCAAGCAGTAGAGGCAGCAAGGGTAGATGGTAGCCAGCAGAAGCCATTTTATGTTAAACTAGATCAGACAACGGTAACGGAGTTAGCTAATGCAATAAAAGGGGAAAAAGATAAAGAAGATACTAAACCTGAAGGGACTCAACCTAAGGGTGGTTAAATGAAATTTAGGAGTTTATTATGCCAAGAATAGGAATAGATCCAGGACAAGGGGGCATTGGTGGAGGATGGATAGTAACAGGTACTCCCATTACTTCCAATAAATGGGAGAAGACTTATATAGTTAATGGAGAGAAGGTAACTTTAAGGTTGCGGGACAGGATCTCTCCAGAAGTAGCTTTAAGAATGCTTGTTAAAGTGGGATTGTATTGTCTTGCCAAAGGAATTGAAAAGACTTATCCTGATATGGGTAGATGGGCCAGTTATCTTTCCCGGTTTTGTGACCGTGATCCTTATCTGGTTACAAAGCCGGAAGAAGTAAAACAAGGGAGCTTGGGATAATGGCTGTTTTTATAGAATTAGAATTTGATACTTTTGCTAAAGGGGGAGTGGCTGAAGAGGAAGTAACTTTAGGAACTGCGAATATGCCGGTAAGGCGTCCTTTAAGAGGTATCCAGATTAAGCCAGATACTTATGCTTATTTCAGGATAATTGACAAATATGGCAAATCCATACCTGTCCTTGATGCTGGAGGTGTAGATAACCCTGCAGAACCTGGTACTGGAGTATCAGAACGATATACTAATTTCTTAGTTCAAGCAGTTTCTCAGTCATCTTCTGAAAAGTACCAGATAGTTCCTACATTTGGAGATCCTTTTATTTTCTTTTATGGCACTCAACCCAGGATATATCAGGTTTCAGGTCTTTTAATGAATACTTTTGACTTCAGATGGGCTACTGAATTCTGGTATAATTATAATAAGTATTTATCTGGTACTAAGTGTGCTGAAAATAAAGCGAAGATATTTTTTTATTGTGATGGCCAATTATGGGAAGGGTATTTATTACAATGCCAGGCTAACAGGACTGCAGATAACCCCAATTTAGTTCCTTTTTCTTTTGCCATATTTGTAACAAGGGAATATATTACAGAGCCTGTAGGAGAAACGGCATTTCCACAATATCCTGGATCCCAGGATAATAAGGGTACTGAGGGTTTATGGGGTAAAATACAAACGGGTGTGGAATTGGCTCTGGATAGTACAGCAGCAACTATGGCTACTTTTGGAATGATGAGAAGTATTGCTACTGGTTCTTCAGCAGGCTTTGTAGAGAACCTATCAGCTTCTCTGGGTATAGGTTTGGATATAGCATTTAAGTTTATGAATAAGGGAGTTTCACAGGGAAGGGGAAAGATAAGGGATAATTGGGATGAATATGTGGGGATTCCGGATCCTGAATTTGGTACTCCTTGGTGGGTATGGTTAAAGATGGGGATTTCATGGGCTGCTGCAGCAATGGATATGAGTATGTCGTTGGAAGCTATGGATCTTTTAGGTGGTCCGAATACGCAGGCAGTTATACAGAGGGGGACATTTGCAGCTGAAGTAGCTACTGCATGGTAAGGCAATGGCAGAAGCGAAGAGATTGCATTTAAAGCTATTTGTTGAGGGTATTGAATGTCCTGTGATAGGGGCCACTATAACTATAAGTCCTAATTCTCCCTCACAGGCTGCTATAGATATTCCACCTGCTGAATCAGCTCTTGATCTCAAGCCAAGGTCTCTTGTTTTTCTGTTTTTCAAAGATTTTTACAGAACGGTGGGTAATGATACAGATTACAGACTTTTATTTGCTGGAGAGCTTATGGCTGTGTCCTATAATAAAAGTAGTCTTGGTAGGTCAATTCAGCTTATCTGCCAGGATTTTTCAAACTACTGGGATAGTTGCTGGTATTTTAAGGCTATGGGTTCTCTTTTTGGTTTTGGGGGTCGTGGTAAATGGGCTGGAGCTGCTGGTAAGACCTTATGGGACATGATTATGACTACAGGTGAAAAGATATTTGAAGTTCTTAAAAAAGGACCTGAGGGATATGAATTTAGTATAACTAAAGACAAAGATGGGAAGACGGTTATTAAATCGCAGATTCCGGGTCTTCTTGGTGGCATGGTCGCTTTGCTCCAGGCTATTGGTGGGATTTATCATACAAAGACTAAATATGATGGGGTTAGTCCTTTTTTTACACTTGCTGAATGGAGATTGAAGTTAAGCAGACAATTGGGGGTTTATCCTGATCAGGGTCCTATAAAGCTGATGAAGAGGGCTGGATTTGGATACATCTGGGATAAGGAGTTAGCGGGTCTGGGCAGGCAATTTAATTTTAGGATGGCTATCAATGCTCTGGCAAGATATATTTTTTATGAGGTCTATCCCAATCCTGCAGCCAGATATAAGCCCCCTACAGGGATGTTTATTGATAAAAGTGCAAGTCCTGCAGTTTTAAGGGGACATGAAAAGGGTAAGGATTGGACAGACCAGATATTGGTTATTTGTGCTCATATAGATGATCTCAGGAAGAGGGCTGCTAATAAGGAAAAATTTAAGGGTTCAGAAGTAAGTATTATTCTTGATGGGATGATAAAGGATCTTAATGGATTAATACAGGAAATAAAGCAGTATCAGACAGATACCAAAACGAAAGATATGGAAAAAGTGAAAGGGGCTATTGCTACAGCCAGAAAAAGGATAACTGATGCTAAAAAAGAGGTTAAAGGAATTAGCAAGATAGCCAGTTCTTTCTGGAAAAAGATGGATTCTGCAGAAGAGAATTTAAGAAAAACGATATATATGGGTGTGCCCTCTCGCAAGGGGGAGAGAGTAGAAAGCAGTCCTGATTTTTTATATACTCAGTTATTCAGGCCTGATTTATGGTTAGCATCCCCTCCCAGATGCAATGTTATATTTCCTGAGCAATATACTTCTTTAACCTTTTCCAGGAATTTTACAAATGAAATAACCAGACTCCTTATGCGCTTTCCGGAGAACTGGTTAGCTGGGTATGATGCTTTATTTGATACTTATGCTTATGCTCCAAGGGCTCTTGGACAGATAAGGAATAAGAAGCTGGTAAAGAAGGAAGCAGGGGAACTTCCTTATATTTATGCAGACTTAATGGAGCATGAATTATATACAGGTGTTTTGCCCCATGAAGAAAGGGCGAGGGGTCTTAAAGTTTATGGTCTTAGAGATAATATAGTATCTGATGATAAGTACAAACTTGATTATCCCCAAAAATTATGTAATTTCCTGTTTTTCAAATATCGTTTTGGAGGTAGAACGATAACAGTTAGTGGCCCTTTTAATCCTTATGTTGTTGCTGGCTTTCCAGCCCTTGTTATAGACAAAGAAGGGGAGGGAGGTCTTCATTATCTTGGCCAGATAATTACAATAACTCATAGTGTAAATCAAACAGGGGGAAATACAGTTATCCAGATGGCTTATGCCAGAACACAAAAAGAGAATGTGAGGCCTATTGAAGCGGATATCGATTTTAGTAAGATAAAGATAAAAGGAGTAAGACAGTTCAAGACTTATATTGTGGGGGCAATAGATGAGCCTAAAAAAGGAGATAGAGGATTGTATGGTGGTGAGATTGAAAATGTTAATCCTCTTCCAAAGGCAAAAGGACAGTATCCATTACTTGGAACTTCCAGAACTACCAGACAGGGTCCTTTAACCAAAGTAGAAGTAAATAAGAAGGGTCCAGCCCATACTTTTGGGGAACAGGTTATAGCAATGGCTGGAGGAAAGGATGTGGAGGTGGAGATTAAGGCTTATAATATTATTGAGAAAATAACCAGGGAAGTGGAACAGAAGGCTGGTAGTGAATTGCCTATTCCTTTTGAACTCATGTGCAGGCCAGCCTGGTATGGTCGTTGTTGGTTAAATGAAAGGATTGGAGCTGTTTATCAGGAACTTCTTGGAACTGGTAGTATTACAGATCCGATTAAGCTTGATGATTCCCAGGCTTTTATAGAGGCAGATACTGAAGCCTTACAACAGCCTGAATTTGAAGATGAGGATGCTGATGAAGAGAAGGTATTGGAAATCGAAGCGGGGTCTTCGATTGCTGAGGCAGTTGAGCAGATAGTTAATATGTATACTTATGTAAAGCAGGGGGGTTATGATATTAATGAATTTATCAATTCTTTTATCTGGAGGCCTATTGCTACCAAAATAGATATTATGGGTAGTTCTGATCTCATGTTTAGTTTGCAGACAGGGGAAGTACTTCAAGGTACAGAAGGCTTTTTTTCCCGTGCTTTTGGTCCATATGATAATCTTTTTATGTTAGTTCCACCCGATATTGCTTCAATTGAAGGGGTCAAGAGAGGGGATTCTGCAGAATCGAGGCTTGATCTCAGGAAGGAACGATATGATGCGGTCAAAAAATATATTCTTGAGCTAACAGAGGGAGGTGGAGGGATCCGTGGCTGAGAAGAAGAACATCAATCTGGCTATCAGGGAGGCTCTTAGCAGAATCTATAGTTTTGCTAATTCTGCTGCTTTTAATGAAGGAATGAGCAATATATCCCTTGATGACCTGATGAGACAGGAATTAGCCAGATTAAGGGATGGTTATCTTAGCAGGCCTTCCGTTAAAGATAGATTAACTGCTTTGAAGCAGGAGGCTGCTGATGTTTTTGAGCAGATCAAGAAGACTGATCCTGCTGACTTTGAATTGATTGCGGATGAAGAAGCGGTTGACAAAGAAGAATAATTTTTGTTATTTTAAAACTCATGAAGCAACTAATTAAGCGAGCTGATTTAGGCAACATAGGGGATAGTGATTTAGTAGTACTTGCTCCTCTTCAACAGCAAAAAGAAACGCCATTAGCAGGAAAGGTTCTCAGGGGTGCTGGCATTGGAGCAGCCACCCCTTTAGGATTAGCCTATGCTTTTGGTGGTCTCACAACTAAAGGTGAACACCTTCCCCTATTTGGTAAAGCGAGGGAATTATCCCCGGAGCAGATTTTGAGAAGGCAGCATTTTATGCGTAGGCTTGCTCTGGCAGGTGCTCTTTTAGGTGGAGGTCATGCTCTTTATAGTCACTATAAAGAAAAAACATCTGCTACGAGGGATCCTAAAAAAGTAAAGAAATTCAAGAGTTTTTCAACTCCTGAGATATTAGGGGCAAAAGGAAAAACGATAGAGGAGCAGGCCCCTACACCCGGAAAAGACCTTAAAAAGGTACTGGGAAAACAGGCTAAATTAGATTTACAGTGGTTAGAAAAGGAATCTCAATCCGTTGAACTTCCTTTCACTTTGAGGCATCCGAGGCTTGTTATGACAGGTGGAGAGCTTGGTGGTGCTCTTGGTGGAGCTCTGTTGGGAGCTGGACTTGGTTCTACCATTTCTGGTAGTCCTATAGCTCCAGTAGCTGGTGCTGCTACAGGGGCGGTAACTGGATCTATGCTGGGAACTTATCTGGCTGCGAGAAAACTAAAAAAAGATCTTTATAAACTGGTTCCCCCTGAAGAGCTGCATCAATCACTTAAAAGGACCATTCAGAGATCCTTGACAAAATAATTTTTTAAATGTTATTCTCGTTTTAAATCTGGAGGAAAAGTTATGTTTACAAAAGATGACTTTGATCAAGCCTTTAACAACATTGTAGAAGAAGTTTATATGGAGAAGGTAGCAAGGATTTCTACCGAGAGCAGGGAGAGGATGAAACCTCAGTCCTTTGCTATACCTGAGAAAAAGGCCTATCCTATTTCGGACATCGCGCATGCCCGAAATGCTCTTGCTCGGGTAAGTCAATTTGGAACTCCTGAAGAAAGGGCAAGGGTGAGGAGAGCGGTTTATGAAAAATATCCGAGTTTAAAAGAGCATTTTAAAGAAAGAACTGGGGAAACTCCTACTTCAAAAGAGATAGTTAAAAAGCCGAGGTTGGGACAGGTGACCGGAAAGCCAAGTGAGGCACAATCTCCAAGGTATTTGAAAGCTCATGCCAAAGCGATAAGGACCCCGGTGGAGAAAAAAGCGGAATTAGGCAAAGAAGGAACTGAAAAACAGCGAGCTTCATTTGCTGCAAGACATCCTGTGTTAGCTATGGCGCCAGGTATGAGTTTGGCCAGACTTCTTGCAGCTGAAAGGCTTAAGGGTATAGTTGCTGCTGAAAGAGGTAAAAAGGGACTTGAAGAAGCTCCTTTTAGTATAAGGCATCCTTATCTTGCATCCCTAATACCTATTTATGGTAGGTTTGCTATGCCTTTACAAGCTAGAGAAACAGCGAAAGAATTAGGTTTAAAAATGGCAGCTTTGCTTAAAAAAGCACAGGATGAAGAGAGTTATGAAGAGGGTGAAGGTGAAGAAGGAATGCCTACCCCTGGATTTGCGGTTCAGCATCCTGTTCTAAGTACTCTTATGGGAGGAATAGGTGGAGGAGCTGGCCTGGGAGCGTTAGGTTATGGTATTGGTAGTGCTGTTGGTGCACCTCAGATTGGTGCTGGGGTTGGGGCTACTTTAGGTTCATTACTTGGTGCTGCTCTGGGTGCAAAGGCGGCAGAGGATGAGGAAGAACAATATAGTCAGGAATTGTTAGATTATCTTACAAAGGGAGGAAGTTTAGATAAACAAGCAGATAAATGAAGTAGAAAGGCAGAACAATTAGCGCAGGAAGAGGCTGATATAAAGGAAGCATTGAAAGGAGCTCCTAAACAAGTGACCCAATCTGCTAAAAGTATATCAAAGACTCCGGCTGTTAAAAGTGTATCAAAAGCTCCGGCTTCAAAGGGTGCCGAACAGGTAGCTCAAGCCGCTAGAGAAGGATGGCTCGAAGAGGCTCTTAGAAAGACACCATCCATATCAGCCGCAGCTTTGCCTTTAGGTTATGCTGGGGTCCAGATGGCCAGAGGTAAAAAGATATCTAAAGGACAGGCTGGGATATTGGGAGGGACAGCCGTTGCTTTGCCGGTTATTGTGAGCAGATTGAGAAAAGGAAAAGGACTTGCCGGTACAGCGCTTCTATCAGTACCCTCTTATATGCTAGGTAGCATGCTCGCTAAGGATCTGCAAAAAAGGTGGTACGAGAAGTAATGACCGATGAGGAACTCTGGGAACAATGGAAGAAGACTCACAGAGAGAAAGATCTTCTTCCTCTTCTTGAAAGATACGAGCCTTTTGTAAACAAGCAACTAGCCATTTTTGGTCAGACCAATATCTCACCTACATTAATTAAAGCGAAAGCGCAGATGAATTTGATTGATGCTTTTAAGACTTATGATCCCAAGCAAGGTGTAAAGTTAAATACTCATGTTAACTGGCATATGCAGAAGATGAAGAGGTTTGTAACCACACATCAGAATTTTGCAAGAATTCCTGAGCCTATGGTATTCCGTATCAGTGAATACACCCAGGCTGAAGATAAGCTCACTCATAGACTTGGTAGAGCTCCATCTATAAAGGAACTGGCAGATGAGCTGAAGTGGCCTTTATCTCATGTTGAAAGGATGCAGAAAGTTCTTCGTAAGGATTTATCTCTTCCTTTATATGATCTGGATCCTGCCCAGGTTCAGAGTTCTCAGTGGAATATGATACAGAATATGTTGCCTTATGAATTAGGAGATAAAGAGGTTAAGGTCTTTGAGGCAATTTCAAAAGCGAGGAAGCCATTATCAGATAATGCTCTTGCTAAAAAATTGAATATGTCTCCATTTGAAGTAAGGAAGAGTAGACTGGCCATTATTGATAAAGTTAAACAATTTGGGCAGATACAATGAACAAAGAAACGAGAGATAAGAATTTAACTGATTTAAAGGCTCTTTTTGACAAATATATTGATAGGGAGATAGAAAGGGTGAATAAAGAAATAGACATTCTGGATAAGATTTTGAAAGGACATGGTGGTGAGGCAATTCTGGGGCTTGTAAATGAGAAGATTTCAGAGTTATCTGTTCTGGAGATTCAGAAATTTTTAGAAGGATAAGGAAATGTTTGGGATAACTAATAAACAGGTTACAGTTCTTGTTTTTGTTCCTGATTCTACAGGTTATGATAAACTATGTATTTCCAAGAGCATTGATGGTCCTTATGGAGTTTATTTTGATTTAACATCAGGATCTGCTGGAGCTACTTTGCTTAGCAGGAGAAAGGAGAATTTTTCTTTAAGTGGGAAAGAATTTAAGATAGTTGTAAATGGGATCTCTTATTCTTTTACCTTTGGTTCTGAGCAGTCGGCAAGTAGTGTAGCGGGCAGAATTAATAATGAGATTACTACTGTTATTGCTACTGCAGAATCGGGATATGTGAGGATAACTACTAAAGATACTGGACTAGGGACAACTCTGGAGATTCAAGAATCCAGTGAAGCGGGGGTGGTTCTGGGATTTTATGAAGGTGACTGGGATGTGGGTGAAATGGATAAGATAGCCCTGGTATCAGGACAGAAATTATATTCTTTTACAGATCCTAATGGAGATAGCACTTTTTATTATAAATACAGGCTCTATAATTCAACTACTGGTATTTATTCTGATTTTTCTATTCCTTTTACAGCTATGGGTTATGGAGCAATAGATCCTGCTAATATAATTTTTGGCTATACAAAGATTATAGATAGTTCTGGAAATCCGGTGGCAAATAGAGCGATAAAGGTGGATATAAAGGAGGTTGGGAAGGTAGATTCAGCAATTTTTTCAAGGATGACCAATCCTTTATGGTATTATACAGATGATGCAGGAGAAGTGAATATTCCGTTAATTAAAGGCAGTCAGATTTCGATAGCTATAGAAAATACAAGACTTGTTAGAGAATTTACGGTTCCCGAAACAGGAGATTCTTTTGATCTTCTTGACCCTTCTTTAGTTCAGGATAAGTTTGGAGTTTCTTATTATCACATCGTTGATTCGGAAAGGACAGGTTTTTAAATCATGGATTTTTTAAATTGCAGAGTTTGCCTTGGTTCTTTTTCTCATGAAAGAGGTGTAGTGATTTCTGGTTGTAATGGAGCTGATTTTTCAGCTATAGTAGATGAGAAAGATGTGATAACTTCCCGAAACCCACAGATTGGAGAATATATTGATGGTAAGGTTAAGGTTGTGTTAATTAAGGAATGTAACGATTATTTTATAGTAGATCTTCCTTCTGCAGGGCTATCTAATGGATCCAGGATAAAAATTCCTAAATCTTATTGACAAAAATCAAGGAAAATAGATAATTTGTAAATTGATGGGTCTGGAGACTGTTAGATTCAAAGTAGTTTCTAATTTTAATCAGCCTATCCCTTTGGTTACTATAAGGATCTTTGACTCTTCAGATAATTTCGTTACCTATGCAGTAACAGACGATTCAGGAATTGCTGAAACGACATTAGATGGGAATTCCGATGGAATTTCCTATATTTTGAGATTATTCAAGGTGGGGGTTGCCTTTGAAACAAACAGGATAAAGGTGTATTCCCCACCAGTTTCTCCAGGCAATTCATTTAAAATTATCGGGAATACTGAAGCGGTTAATAGCCCTACAGATCCTCGTCTTTGTAGATGTTATGGTTTTTTGCGTAAAGGTGATGGTTCAATGTTTAAAGCGGATATCAGGTTTCATTTAATTTCTCCAGATATAGTAGATGGTTGTGGCTTATTTGGTAGAGACTTTACAGTAATTGGCAATTCTAATGGTTATTTTTCTATTGATCTTTTCAGGGGAGGAACATATTTGGTCCAGATTAGCAATGATACTTTTAGATCGATAACTGTGCCTGATCTTCCTACTGCTAATATTGCAGATGTTATATATCCTGTTATTTCTCAAGTAACTTATGATCCTGAACCACCTTATAATTTGGGTGTGGGTGAAGTTCTGGAGATTACACCTTCAATCACCTTGAGTAGTGGTTTATCTTATTCCTGGACTCCTGATGAAGTTGTATGGAGAAGTCTTGATCCTACTATTGTTTATGTAGAAACTGGCAAAACGATAATGTTGCGGGGCATTAAAACTGGATCTACTCAGGTGAAGATAGATGTAAAGGATACAGGAATCCGTAAGATTCCTGACACAATTATTGGTGATTTATTTAATGTCAACGTTAGCTAGAGTGGGCAAAAAGAAGCAGATTTGTGATATTTTTGATGATTCAAATCTGGAACTAGCTCCTGTCCAGAGGTTGGTTTTTGCGATGATCGATTCTGTGATTAAGGATATAAGTCGTCCTTTTTATAAAGAGAAGTTAACCAAAGATGATTGTGAAGGTTTTATAACTGCTATCGATTGGCTTACTTGTGAAGAAATAAGGGAATTTTCTATTCCTTATTTTGCCCGCTTGTTTGATAGTGATCCTGATGATATCAGAGAAGCAATTCTTGGGCTAATTGCGAAGGCCGCTAGATTAGAACAAGAGAGGGATCTTTCCTGATCCTGCTGGGGTTTTAAGAATAATTGATACAGAAACTGAACCGGTATGGGGGTCAGGGATAATGTCTCCTGCAGTTGCAGAAATAAGAGTCTCTTCATCTGGTAAAGTCATGCTCTTTTGCATATTTTTGATATCCTTTTCCGTTTTACTGATAGCAGTCAGCACATCTGGAAGAACTTCTTGATATCTATTAAGACTTTTTCCTCTTTCCAGTATTCTAGCCATATTTCCACCGATTTCTGGATTAAAGCGGGAGGAGCCTTGATTGGTAAATAGGACTTTTACAAATAGTTGTATCAGTCTGGCCAGACCTGATAGAGGTCTTATATCTGGCCCTGCAGACATGGATAATAGAGTATCTCCACTTAGAGTAGCCGTTTCAGCAATTGGAAAGATTGATTTGATATCTTTTAAGGTCAATCCCTTTGGTAGTTCTACATACAATCTATTTCCCTGCAAGGATATTTTTGTTGTTTCAACCCCGTTTATTAGCACATATTTAACCTTGTTATAGTCATCTCCTTCCAGAATGATGTTTTTGCCATCAATTCTTGCTTTTGACACCCTGCAGACTCTGTAAGGCCTTATGACTTGTAGTGAATTCATCGCTTTCTATTGTAATAGTTTAGCAAATCTATTTGAACTAAATCAAAGCGGGAGGATTGTATTTCTCCCATAAAGTCACGAACTTTTTTAGCAAAATAGGAGCTATAGGTTATTTCATCAGATTTAAGTGCAAAAGCAGATTTGAACTGGCATGTTTCAAAAAGTTCCACAGCCCTTTCTGCTTTCATATCTTTTAGAGCCATTAGAATCCTGGTTATATCTGGATCCATAGTGATCTTGTAATTATCTATGCAGTCTATTAATGTTGCTAGGTTCTGAATAGCAATGTTTATACTGCTGTGGAATCCGGTGAGGACTGCTTGTTTGATCTGGATAACCTTTAGCATTCTTTTCAAGCTATCAATCAGATTTGCCAGTCCTTGAGAATCATAGGATTTTACAGAATTAACCAGATTTTCCCATTCCACATAATTGCCATTTTTAATTACAAATGTTCCCGTTGTATTATTTGTAATGGGATCTATTAGCTCAAGATTAACTCCATTTTCCTTAATTTTGTAGGTATTTCCGTTAATTATTAACAAGTCTCCCTTTTCTATCTGGTAATTCTGGAAGGAGGCACCTGTAAAGCCAAAAACGGAGCCCCTGGCTTCCTGGGTTGGCAATCCCAGTTCAGATGGGGCTGTAACCGCCGAAATGGCACTTTCTTTCGATTTTTGGGGTGAGGATAGTATTATACCATTATGCCTGATAGAAAAGGGCATAGAAGCCAAATTTGGAAGTTCTAAAGGGAAATAGCCATCTATGGTGATCAAGTTATTTGAAACGGAAGTTATTTTGCGATTGAAATAGGGTGTTTCCAGCAGATCTCCCTGTCTTATTACTGATGTATCAGGGAATATAATAAATGAAAAATCGCCTTTTTCCGTAGCATTTTCATTAAAAGTAACGGTCTGGCTGGTTACTTTTGTTATGGTATAAAGGTAATTGGATGTTCCTGAAATCAGGATTTTATCTCCTTTTTGTATTCCAAATTCTAATAAATTAAAATCTGGTATAATTCCGATATTGGATCCACGGGTTATAGTAATAGTTCCTTCCAGTTTAGATACTGAAAATGTATTGGAATTATAGATTTTTCCATAAGTGCCAGATATGGTGTATAAATTATTCACACTTACTTTTGCTGGACAATTGTTATTTATTGTTTTCTTATGATCTTTTATCCATGTCCATTTTCCGATTACTTTATTATTCTGGTATCCTAAAGTCACCAGTGGGGATATAGAACCCTGAGGGAGTGGATGATCTGTTTCATAGTCAAAGACTTTTAAAGAAGCGGATTCTCCTACTTTTGTGGTAATTACCTTTACCAGTTGATAGTATAGACTTGCATGTAAGCCCGTTTGGGTATTCCATGCATCACACAAATCAGTATTTCTGAGGTATATCCAGTCAGAACTAACTGTGAGATCAGCAGTGAATGATGAGAATGTTGGATTATCATTTAAATAATACTTTAGTGTGAGGGTTGTTGGTGGTGTTCCTGTATTTTGGCATATTAGCCATGCATAACCTATGGAGCCACCGTAATTGGTTGGAGAAGTAGTTAGAAGGGTTGCTCCCTGGGCTGTAGAAAGAGAACATAAATATTCTGTTCCATCAATTAGAAGGTCCAGAGTAGAATCTTCGTTTTCATATGGTTCTGATAGATTTCCAGTTATAGAAGCGGGAATTCCTTCCTGGATCCCATCAGTTGCAGAGCCAGTACCTGTCATTATCAATTCAACTGGCTTTTTGACTTTAGTAATTGTGTCAATAGTGACTTTGAGGTCTATCAGCTTTTCAATCCATTGTCTTGCACTATCAGTATCCACATCTTTCTCAAGCATTGTCAGGGATTTATTCTTTACATAGGACAAAAGCGAGGTTGGGAAGACGACAGAAGAATAATCCTGTGTAGCATCACTTAAATATTCTATATACTGTATTAATACAGTATATAGATTAATTAATGATTCAATAGATTCACTTATCCTTTCTCTTGCTTCTTTATTGGAATATGCAGTTATATTTTGTTTAAGTTCATTCAGTACCGGATTTATGCTTGTTAAGGTTAATGGTCTTATGGAATCAGGTATCTGACTGATTTCAGTTTTTAAGGCATTTATCTTACTCTGAGACAATCCCAGTTTTTTTAAAGGTAGGCTATCCAACATAGAATCGATATTGGATAGTTCTTGTTGGATAGATAATGCTACTTTTTTGATTCTTTCAGCCAATCTTTTAGTTAGGAATAATGGAAAATCCCTTTTACTGGCTGCTATTGCAGCGATTAGGGCAATTGTAATATCCCAGTTATTCCTGGAAGGATAATCCCCTTTAACTTTTTCAGGGAGCATGGTTTCAATTTTGTCAGATTGCTTCATTATTGTCAACTTGCTTTTTTTCCAGGCACATGACTAAATTTAAAGTCTATGGCTTGGTTATTCTTTTCTGACTTACACATGCAGGATGGAGAACTACGGGATGATTTCCAACCCTTATATTCCAATTTTATGAAATTGGTTAGTAAGGTAGATGCAGTTCCTGTAGCTCTTGGGGATATTATTGATGGATTGAGGTTGGGAAGGGAGGATCTGGAACATAAAATAGATGAGTCTATTAGGTATTATTCTGAATTCTGGTCCTGGTTTGCCGAAAATAAGGGAATTTATATTTTAGGTAATCATGATGCGGTATTTTCTGATTTGAGGTATAGATATCTATTGCCTGAATCTATTGATGTATGTAATCGTGCTTTTATAGATGGTTTTTATTGTTGCCATGGTCATGAATTTGATATTCTTTGTTCTGATCTGGATTTTTTAAGCAGGATAGGTGTTTCTTTTCTTAATTTAATATCTAAGATATCTCCTGTATGGGAAGATAAGCTTGCTGGTCTGGAAATGAAATTGAGAAAGATTGGTAGATTTTCAAGGCAGGATATGGTTGATGTAAAGGCATTAAAATTCGTAGATAATTTCCTGAATTGCAAAGGTATTTTATGGGGTCATACTCATCGTTTTAGTTTCAGATTCCTTAATAGTTATGGCAAATATATTATAAATACAGGTACATTTTTGGATAAGCAAAATAGACTCGTTTTATTAGATGAGGATGGCTTTAAGTTTGTAGAGACAAAAGGTATTTTTGACAGCATTCCAAAACTTTTTTAAAAAAAAACTTCGATTTTTTGTTATAAGTGGTTTGAGTGCAGGATTGCTTTTTTTATTTAATTGGAAAAAAAGTCATTGACAACTTAGAATTTTTTTGCAATAGAGATAATTATGAAGAAATTGGTTATTTTATTTTTAGTTTCTTGTTGCCCTATAGTTGCAAGGTCAGTTCCTCTTTCTTATGATACAGATCATGTAAAGACAGTTAAAACACCTAAAGGAGTAACTGTAGCTTTAAATGGGAATCAGGTAGATGATAACTGGTTTAATATAGTTGATTCAGTAATTGAAGAAACGGCTAAGTGTGTTCATGAGGTATATCCTCGCAAGACTATTCCCAAAATGTCATGCTGGAAGATTTATGTTCCTGAGGATTGGAGATTAAGTTGTAAGACAGACGCTGAAGGGAATAAGTACCAGCTGTTTGGAATTGTGCCTCATGAAGCATGTGCGCTTAAAGGCTTTGAAGAAGATCCTAATTGTCCCTGTGGACTCAGGGTTGCTGTTACTAATAAGAACTGGATAGTAGTTCCACCTGATTTACGATTGCTAAGGGCAGGGGTTGTAGAACTTATGACTGGTTGGTTACCTTATTACATCTGGCAAGATAGGAACCTGGCGAAGTGCTTATCTGAAATTAAAGTGAGTAACTCTTTGTGAAAAAAAGTTTAATTTTTTTAAATCTAAAAAAAAGAAAGGAGTGATATATGGATTATTATGAGCTATTGAAGAAGAACTCTGTAGAAGATTCTATAGAAGCCGAATCTAAGTTGTTTTCAGAGTTTTTAGTCTACAAAAAGAAGATCAAACATAATAGGCCCATTGCTATAAGAGATTTTTTTGGGATTATATATGATAAAAATGATCTAGAAGTTAGCAAGGGTTTTGATAAGCCTAAAAAGATCACCTTCGATAATTTGATTTCGGAATTGGAAGTTATAGGAAAGCGAAAAAAGACCGGAGGTGATTTTAGTACATTAGAATTTAAGATTGGGAATGATCTGCTGTGCACCATGCAAGGTCCTTTTACTTTATGGACCATTAGTTGGTTATGTACTTCGTCCTCTCATTGGGATGAGGGGATTTATCTTATCTTTCTCGATGGGGACCTGATAACTCATGTTTCCTGGCGTTTACCCGTCAGGGATTTTTTAACCATTTTTAAAAAGGGAAAGTAATGGATTCAAAAGAAATCAGCGAAAAGTTTATACCTGGTAGAATTTTTAGATTAGATGAGATCAAGAAAGTGTTAGAGAATATGAGAATTTATGCTCTTTCCGGAGAGCTTGAAAAAAATGGATATTGTTTGATTATAGATCAAGTTGAGGATAGAGCGGGTAAGCAGGGATTAGTCTATAGTTGGGACCTCTATACTATAGAAGAGAGGGATTTAAGTGAATGGTTAAAAGGAGGGGCCTATTTCTATTCTGAAGAGGAATTAATTGAGGATTTATATGATAATGATGTAATAAGTTAATTTTTCTGGAGGCAGAATTGGTTTTATCCCCCTATTTTAAAAGAGGATTATTACTTTTTAAATTGTTCAAATTACTGAAAAAGTATGTAGAAGAAGGTAGGAAGATAATTCCTTATCAGGAGTTACTAAAGGATCTGGGGTTAAATACAGATTATCCCATTTCTGGTAAGGAGATAGGATTGAGAAAGATGGTCAGGAAAAGGCTGTGGGAATTAGGATGGTTGGTCAAAAGGAAGGATCGTGATTTTAGTAAGCATTCTACCAAATGGGTAATATGGACCAAAAAGGTTCCCAAGAATATGGAAATGCATGAATTTTTATGCAAAAAACGCTTTGATGCATGGTTATTGGAAAAAAGATAATAAAAGGAACAGATTAATATTTTAAAAATTCAATGATTTTATGGAAATTATTGACAGATTTTGAAAATAGAGAATTATTTGAATAAAGAATGAAGAGATCAACTAAATACACTCTCAGGTTTGCCACAAAGAAAAAGCAGAAGTTAATTGAAGAATTATTTTCTTTATATAAGGAATATCTTCAAAAAACAGATGTAGAACTTGTGGAAATGTAATGCCACGGGATATTAACTCAGCGTTTAATTTATTAAAAAGGTTTTTGCCCGGCTCGGGCCACATATCCAGTAATGGATACGGTGTACTTGCGAGAGCAAGGAATTTAAACACATTTAATTATGTTTAAAAGAGCAGATAAAGTTTTTTGTGATAAATGTAAAAATGAGAAATTCAAAGGAAATTTAACTAAGAAGGTGAAGCATGATATTTTATAAAGTATATTTTAATGAGGATGATGAATATTTGTGTTTTAAAAATATTGATAATGCTATTGAGTTTGTAAAAAAGAGGCTTCCTAAAGAAAAGAGGGTGGATGCTACGATACTTGGTAGAGATAAAATTTATATTACCTGTAGCCTTAACAAGATAGATGTATTCCCTTGTTCTGATGGTAGTGTACAATTAGTAGCGGTTTATGATGTCATTAAGACAGAGTTAGTAAGGCGAGAAGAATCTATTCAGGAAGAGGTTAAAGAAGAGGGGAAACCTTATAAACCTCGTAAAAAAGTTGTAAGCGAAAAAGTATTGAAAACAGATTTTCCTATTTTTGTGGAGGATAAATGGTATCAGCAAGGGCAGGAGGATGATGGGGAACTCATGCCTTCCTTTTCGTTGCAGGACAGGACTTGTGATTTGAAGTGGAGGAGTGAGATTTCCCTTTATACGAAGGTATTATTAGAATTAGAATCTCATAAGTCATATAAGAAATTGGAGCAGGTAAAATGCTCTATATATTTTTATCCAGATGAGCTTAAATTGGAGGATGAGGAATGAAAACAATTAGAAAGGAATAGAAACATAATTGTTAGAACAAAAAAACAACCAAGCAATTGAAAGGAGATAAAATCATGAAAATACAAATCGAAAAAATCAGGGATGAACAAGGGAAACCGATACACACAATCAGAGAAAGAAAAGTGAAGATAAATCTAATGCGACTTAAAGACAAGAAGCGTAAGATAATTGAAATTTTCTGGGACAGAGACCCTAACCTCGGAGACGAAGGATTTGCATTTGTTCCAGCAGGAAATGCAATTTGTGCTTACCACAAGGAATATAGTGAGGCACTTGGGCTGGGCAAAGAAGGCAAATCTGATATAAACAAAATCGTAAATGCAAAAGTAACAAGATACTATTTTTCTGTAGATGAGAAGGCGAAAATTTCCAGGCTTGCTGAGTTATCGAAGGAGTAAGACTATGGAAACAGTTAGAGAGGCCCGATTTTACAATACAAACGGTGTAGCAATAGTAGCAGTGATAACAGAAGGAGTTGATTGGTCAGCTTATATTGGTGCTTTGCCAGATTGTCAGAGAGAAGAGGATGCCGTTGAGCACGTTACAAAGCATGGTTGTAAGTTGAATAAAGAAGATGCTAAATATTATTTCAAAGGCATTGAATTGCCATACAGGGAATAGTTGATGAAGTCAACCAGAATAGAGTGGACAGAAAAGGTGTGGAATCCCAGTATTGGGTGCAGTAAGGTGTCTGCGGGTTGTAAGTTTTGCTATGCCGAGTCATTTGCAAAGAGGCTGCAGTCTATAGGATTAGAAGATTACAAAGATGGATTTAAGTTTAAGATTTTGCCTCATTGGTGAAAGATAGAAAGGAGAAATACGGTGGTAGTTAAAATTGTGCAAAACGAAGAGATTATTATGAAATCTGAAATAGAAAAAATTATAGCCAAAGCAGTTAAAAATTATCCTATAAAATCTATTAAAATTCAGGATAAGAACTATAATCTCTACATATTCTGGGAAGATGAAGACATTAACCTTTTTGATGGATTTTTATTTAGTGAGATAAAGGAAAAGGATGAATTATCATATCTGATAAACAGATACCGGACGCCTTTAAGTGGGTATGCTCCGAGGTTATGTTTATTGCTATATGATAATCAATTTTTCATTAAGGATTATAGACGTAATAAACTAATTTACAAAATTATAGAAAAGATGGATCCACTATTTATATCAAAACTTAATAAAGCACTTTCTGATCCAAATGAGGCTAATTTTAGTGGATTGTTTGATGAATTGGCTTTGAGCCACTAGCGATTTTGGAAAATAAAAGTTATGAAAGGAGCAGGTGAAATTATGAAAATCCAAATAGAACTAATAAGGGATAAAGGGGAACTGGTACACAAAGTAAAGGAGGTGGATGTTGAAATAGCGGTCCAGAGAGCAATTGTTTTTTCAGAGGTAAGAATTATGGCATTTTGGGGGAAGGTGGACTGGAGTGATATTTTGGGGGACGACAAGTTTGCATTTCAGGATAGTAGTAATGTTCCATCAGAGTATGAAGAGTTCCCGATTAATTCAATTATAATGGGTTATCATAAAGAATATCATGAGAAGGTGGCTTATGAGTCTCGGATGGTGAAGAAGATAGAAAAAGCATGGTTTGTCAGGTATTTTCTTACACCAGAGGAAAGGGATAAGATGCTTGCTTATACACCTTATCCTTTTTTGATGAAAAATGGAAAGGAGAAGAGCCATGAAGATAGAACGAATAATGTTAAATAAGGATGAAGAAGGTTGGAAGATTACATGGTTATTTTATAGTCGGAGATACGAAACTTAAGATGGTTCAACCAGAGGTTGATCCTATTAATTCTATTTTACCTGAAAATTTTGTGGAGTTGATAAAAGATAAAGTAGAGTTTGTGCATGCGGTTCATGTGGGGAGATAAATAAATTATAAACTTTTAACAAAAAAAGGAGTAAAACTATGAGAACAGCACAAGTAAAAGAACAAGACAGAAAATTTATTAATGCAACAGGCATCAGGTGTCCAAAGTGTGGTGGGAATGACATTAGGGTAGTGTATGGTTGGGCTGGAAGTTATTATGATTTAGAGTGTAGTTCATGCGGAAATAGTTGGACGGTAGATTTTGACAGCAAAAATAAGAAATGGGAGGTCAGGAATGAAACATAAACTTTATTATGAAAGGGACCATGATTTTCAATTGATTAAAAAAGTCATGAGAAAGGAGGAAACTATGAAAAACAAAGAATCAAAATCTGTTCTAAGTGTTGATGGACTAAATCTGGATTTAACTGGATGGTATTATATTCCAAGGCCTGATTTTATTGGAATAGATGGTAAACCTATAATTGGTAGATTTAATTATGAGATAGTTCAGTTGCAGGCTTTGAATCCAGTTTCTGAAGAGCTGGAAAAAAAGTTGATAGATCTCGTTTTAGATGGTCGTAAACCTAAAGAAGCTAAGTTTATGGAATATGAAGGCGATAACCTTATTAAAGAGGAAGTTCTTTTGGATTTCATGTTCCTTTCTGGTAAATTTGGTTCTCTGCCATCCTTAACTATTTCCTTCTATCGTACTCCGGAAAAGCGGGTGTCTTGCTAAAGGGGATGGATTTTTTGTATATTTTTCTTTATGGCAACATTAAAAGAGTTCATTTTAGAATGTATCAGGTCATTTGATCCATCTATAGATACCAGTCCAGGCTCCCCTGTTGAGACCAAGGTGGTCGATAGAATAGTTAAATATATTGGTGGGGAGCCTGATCTTATCAATTTTAAACAATTTAGCAGGATTATTCTGGCTCAGAAGTATCCTGATATAGCGAGGGAGGAAGGAGATCCTTTAACGGAGCTTATTTTGAATCCAGTTGAGGCGATAGTTGAGCCAGTAGCCAGAGAGATAGCAAATATTACAAAAAGGCAGAGTCTTGAGAACCTGGATTACCATACCAAGGAGAGTATAGATGCTGCTGCTGGTAATCTATTTCTGGAGCGAATAAAAGGGGAATATGCTTATGGCACAGTCAGGCTCTATTACTCCTCTCCCAGATATGTAGCTGCTACTACTGAAAAGATGTTTTTTACTGCTACAGGTCTCAATTTCTTCCCGGTAGCCAATCAATATATTACTGCTAATCAGATGGCATATAATATGGAAGGGGATTATTACTATTTTGATGTCCGGGTAGTTTCTCAGTTACCAGGTGACCAGTATAATATAGGTGCTAATAGTATAGCGGGTGCTCTTGGTTTTGAAGGAGCTATAAAGGTTACCAATAAAACACCTTTCAGGGGTGGGGCACATGAAGAGACTAATGAGGAGCTTTTGAGCAGAGCTCTCATGACTCCCAATGAAGTAGCTCCAAATACATATAGAGGTATTTATGCTCTATTAAGGGATAACTTTCCATCGATAACCTATCTTCAGCTTATAGGTTATGGTGATCCTGAGATGCAGAGGGATCTGGTTACGGGTGGTGGTTATGGTTCGGTATATACAAAATCAAATGGAGAGCCTGCTTATACTACTAATTTTACAATAGAGGAGGATGGGGATTATGATGGTCTTTCTCCAATTCTAAGGACTACAGATCTCGATTTTACAAAAATATTTAATACCTCCACTCCCTCTGCCTCCCTCTCCCTGTTATATCAGGATACCCTTTATTATCAGCAAGATATAAATATAAAGTCTGTTATAGACCAGAATGCTATCGAACTGGAAGATGAGATCCCTCAAAGTATTAATAATCTTACCATAAAATGGATATTGATAAGGAGAAAAGGGCTTTTTATTAATGGTTTACCTGAGATAGCCTATCAAGAGGTCCCTGTATTTCAGGTTTCTGATAAGATTCATGTTGGTGGATGTCTTGATGTATGGATTAGAGACCCTGAGCCATCTGAAGAAACGACTGAGCTTACCATTTCTGATGAAAAGCCATTTGCAGAAGGAATATGCACATTTACATCAGGAGATGATAAGATTTATATCTCTGATTTATCCTATGTAATTATACATGAAGGTATGTCGCAGAGCACGGGTAGTCTCCAGTGGGTTGGACTGGATTTGAAGCAAGGGGGGGAGATGCCTCCATTTGCATTAGAGCCAGGTCTTCTTATCAAACTGCATTTTTTTGATGGCTTGGAAGATGGCTATTATTATATCTTACATGTAGATTGTGAATCCTATGTGAATGGGGTTAAGGTTGCTATTTGGCCAGTTCCCAGCAAAGGCTCATCAAGTTATCAGGTTATAGACTGTGGAATTATCACCGGTACTGGAATAAAGCCGGGGTGGTCTATTTCTTTATCCGATACCGAACCGGGTATTTATAAGATACTCAAAGTTAAACATCTTAAGAGTGATACTGTGCAGAATAAACCAGTGGTGGAGGTTACTGTAGATCATACTTTTTCCACCTCTGGATCCTCCCCTTATAAAGTTTTTGATAAGGTAAAAATGAATCTATATGACCCTAAAAAACCGAAGATGGATGGAGAGGATCTTGTTTGCGTTCTTGGAGATCCTGTAGTTAGGTCTGCTTCTGGAATTGATTTCAATTCTTATGGAGTTGAAGAAGGAGATACTTTAAGAATATCAGAAGGGGTTAATGCTGGAGATTATGAAATAAGTAAAATTCTGGAACCATCGAAGTTATTACTTAAAGAAGGATTAAAGGGATCAGGCTCAAATATAGAATACAGCATTTTTACTAAATATTCTGCTCTAAATTTCCCGGTACTCAGTATTGATAAGGTTACTCTGAATGAGGAAGGAGGGGAAATAGAGATACCTTACGGAAAGGAATTGGCATGTATAGGTCAGGGAATAAGCAATCCTGGTTCCGGCATTAAGCAGAGATTTAGTCATTGTAAAGTTGGTCTTGTGGGTGAGGGAGGTGCCTATCCTCTGACAGGTGATATTACTCTAAATTTAAGACTCATCAGACCTTTGTTTAATATTCCTAAATCAAGTTCTGCCTATATATCAATTACCTTGAATAAGGATTTTTATCTATCAGATGTGATTGATAAAATAAATGATGCAATAGGTTATGAGATAGCTGTAGATATAAATGGGGAACTGGGTTTTAGACATTTTAAGGACCAAGCTATTTTGATACAGGATGATACTGCGGCTAATACTCTTGGTTTTACCAGTTCTAATACTTGTAAAGTAGGGAATGATTTCGTTAGCTATTCAGTATTTTTGAGTGATAATTTTACCTCAACTGGAGATTTTATCTATTTCAGCAATGGAATTAATTATGGAAAGATTTACAGGATTAAAGAGACCTATTCTGTTTCAGGAAATATAAAAGGGATTATACTGGATCCTTTCATAGAATTAATTCCTGAGTCTAATAACTCAGAAAATGAAGTTGTTATAGGTTATCCTTCTACTGGGGATGTTAAAGTGTATTTCAATGCTCCAACTGATGCTCTGGCAACAGAAGAGACTGAATTTTCTTTCGAGAGTGATGAAGTTTCAAGAACATACAGGAGTGATCCCGATAGGTATTATTTAGTTGCTCCCAGATATACGGATACTGATAGACCTATTGGTTATAAAATAAGCGAGGACTTTTTGGTTCCAGGTGAGAAATTTTATATGCCTGTGGATTGGGATTATGTTAAGAACATCGATTTAAGAAGAGGAGATACTATCTACTTTCGTTATAGAAATGTCTGGTTTAAAAATAATACTAAGGATCAAACATTTAATATAGATGGGGAATGGCTCCAATTTGCTGTTAATGGAGGAGTAATAAAGAAAGTCGTATTTACAGGTTCCCCTCTATCTGCTCAGAGTATAATAAATAAAATAAATCAAGCTGCAGGAATTACTATAGCTGTCATTGATAAGGATTCAACACCTGGTTATGAGTATATTTGTTTCTTTTCTCAGTATTTGCTGGATAAGATGGTAGCCAGTTCTGGATTAATCGCAGCTTTAGGTGATCTGGTAGGTGGAGTTTCAGAAAGTTCTGGAATGACTAATAAATCCCATAATTTTGATAAGACGGCTATTTTTATACGAATGGATCAGGGTTTTTCTTCTTTTAATTTAACTTTATCAGGATCTTTATCTATCGAAGAAGAAATTAATTTAAATCCTTTAGGGGCTAAAGGAAAGCCGAAAATCCAATGGGAAGCGAGGAGGTATGGAAGCCAGTATATTAGTGCCAGAGAGATGGCACAAAATCAGGAGTCTGGGTTGTATTATGGTGTAGTGGATATAATATCCTGTGGTATAGGTGATTTTTTCAATGCTCCTCCTGATATTAGCCTGGAGTCTTCTGGACTTATAGTAGATGGTTATACCCTTACCACCCATTCTGGTTTATCTTTCTCACCTTCTGAGCCATTGGAAATGGATATTACTCCTACAATAGCCAGTTCTACTGGCGATGGAGATCTTGGAAGTAAGATTCCTGTTTATGGTAGCGCAAAAATTTGTTATAAGTATTCAGATACCATAGGGAGCGTCCATGATTTTTTAAATGATGAATTGAACAGGGTTCTGTCAGCTTCTGTAGTTGCTAGGTCTATGTTGCCCCATTTTTTAAGTGGAACTATATCATATTCAGGAGGTGCTACTACAGATGAAATGGCTTCTGCCGTTAAAGATCTGGTAGATGGATTAAGGTTAGGGAAGCGACTGGAAATTTCTGATATTATTTCTCTTTTAGCCAACAAGGGAGCAAGCTATATTCAGACCCCATTAGTACTGGTAGTAGAATATCAGGATGAAAATAGGGTTAAAAAGGTAGCATTCATTAAAGATTTTAGGGAGATTACAAGACTTGCTGCTTATTATGTTAAGTCAATAACTTTTTTGAAAGGATAATTTTTTGGAGGGAATTGAATGGTCAGATGTCCTTATTGTGGAAAAGAATTCCCGGATGTTCCATGCCGGAGTGAAGGATTGGAACTTGTGGTTGTTTTTTGTCCAGCCTGCAAGAATATGAGCAGGGTAGGGTATGATTTTGAGCTTTATGAACTCACCGAAGAGGAGGAACTTGCTGTTTATGGAACCAATTCAGATCTGGAAGAAATTATCGATTTTCTTCCTTTCAATTAAAATGAAGAAAAACAAATTGATAATTGTTCTGATAGTTCTATGTTATTTAGGGATCTTAGTCAATCTAGCTATTTTCATAGCAAGTTTATTCAATTAATTTTTTTAAAAAAAGAAAGGAGAGTAAAGATGTTCACTAGGAATCAACTGAGAAATATCATACTAATTCTCACAGAGGGTTTAATGGAAGTGATGACTGATGATGTAAAAGATAGAAATGCGGGATTAATTAAATTAAGGAAAGGGCTGGCTGACCTTACCAGGCTTGCTCTTGTTCTGGAAGGGGTAGAAAATGAGGAAGGAACTGAGAATAATTTATGAGCGCCCTTTCGTCGTAGAGAATATAGAAGGTTATGTTGGGGAATTGCCTGATTTAGATATTGAGCCAGTGATTTTAGATGGTCCTAAAGGGATAGGAAAGACCTTAGCTGTTTTAAACTGGGCAAAACAAAGGGACTACAGGGTTTTATCAATAGAATGCAATGAGGAAATGGGTTATTCTCAGATTATTGGTTGCTATGGTGCAATGGGTCAGGATGTTTATTTTTCACTTGGTATTATTCCTACTATTGTAGAATTAGCTCAGAACTGGAAATTTGTAGCCCTATTTGAAGAGATTAATGCGTTAAACCCATCTGCCCAGAAGATGCTCAATAGTCTTCTGGATATTAAAGGAGGGGTCACAGTTAAAGAACTTGGCTCCAGATACAGTTTCGATCCTGAAATTAGATCTAATGTTAAACTTGTAGCCACTATGAATCCCAGTTTTTATGGTGGGGTTTATAAATTGAATGAAGATTTGAGGTCTAGGTTTAATATCATTAAGATGGGATATCCGGATCAGGAAACAGAGAAAAAGATTCTTAAGATTCATTGTAACGATGAGGAGATTATAGATAAATTAATCAGACTGGCCAACGAGACCAGATCTGGGGGTTTTGTCTATGCTTTATCTCCAAGGGATCTGGTTCAGGCCCTTAAAATTTATAGTTCTAAGGGATTAATAGGAATGCTCAGGATTCTGGCTGGTAAATTTGAAGAAGTGGACCTAACGACTTATTATGAGAGGATAATTGGCCTTTTTGAGGTAGATTATGGACTGGTTAGATGAATTTTACCGTTTAAATGCTAATTTCCAGAGTGGGGATCTATTTAGTGCTTCTTCATTAAACAGACAGAAGCAGATTTATCTGGAAGTATTGAAGCGAGCGGGGATAAAATTTCAGAATCCTTATCTTGCAGAGATACTATTCGATTATGTTCCTGATGGTCTGAATGAACTTCCTCTTGCTACCAGGCAGGATATTTATTTCAGCAAAGAACGGTTTTATCTCCATCTGTTATGTGCTTTAGATTATTCTTACAATACGATTGCTGAAAACATGATATTTCAAGAAGTTCAGCTATGTAGGACTTACAACATAGCCAAAAAGTTATTCCCTGGGTTTAAGGATTATGGATATTCTTTGTTTGACTTTGCTGGATATGTGATTAGTGGAATGAAGTATCTAGTATTTACAGGCTTAAGAAGACCTTTTACAAAAAGTATTTCAGATCTTTTCAATAATTATAAGAACATGTTATTTGTATTTAATGCATTCAGATCTCTTAGAATAGGCAAGCCTTTGATTCGGATGGAAGAACTCAAATTAAGCGAGATTTTAATAAAGCATGATTTATCAAAGGTATGGGGATTGGAAGAGTGCAAGGAATTGGTTAGAGAGATAGCATCGATTGAGCTATCACCAATTATTGAGGATTATAATGCTTTTAGCTTTGTAATTTCTTTAAGGAAGAAGATAAATAGGAAGAAAGATGACATATTTGAGAATATGGAACTAACCAATAGGTTAGATTTTATAGAAGGTGAAACAATTCAAGACTTAAAATCCAAAAATAGGCTGGCTATTTTATTTAAAAGAATGGATGTCTCTCCATCTATTTGTAGTTCTAAAGTAATTATTGAAGATAAGGAAGCCCCTATTTCTATAGATCCTTCGGGACCTGAAATCTTGAGATTGGCCCTTTTGCTTAAAGAAAATATAGGGACAAATAAGAAAAGGAGAAGCTTATCTGATTCTGGGACCAGTCTTAATGTAGGTGCTTTGATTAATTCCAAACATGGTGGTTCTTATGAGATTTTTAACAAGACTGGATATACCAAAGGAAATAGGTTAGTTGTGTTGATAGATAAATCTGGAAGTATGGATAAATTTAAAGACCAGATAAGGGATTTCTGTAATTTAGTTCGCCTTGCATTTAATATAGATCTGGATATTTATGCTTTCGGTCTGGATAACGAAAATTATACGATTTACATAACTAAGAATACCTCCTGTGCTTTTGGACATAGTCCTATTTTAATATCTTTGTGGTCATTGGTAGATCATGTCAGATATGACATTAGATTTAGAAAGAATATTATAGTTGTGTTTACAGATATGCATGAGAATATAGTAGATGAGCCTTTCTGGATTGAAATGCTAAAGGAGGTAAAAGAAAGGTCTAACAATGGTATGGGGAAGCTGGATATTATTTTTGCCAGATGTAATAGGGATGCTGAAGAGATGGATTGGAGTCTAACTCCCTATGCTAAAAAGTACTTTGACGTGATCCCATTTCCACCTGATGATTTTAGAAAAGGAGTTCTGGGATTGATAAAAGGCTTATTATCTTAAAAGGATTTTAAAATGTATTACTTTAAAACGATAAGTTATAGAAAATGGAAACTTGTACCTGATTGGTATGGAATAACTACAAAATTTTCGATTGTATCTCCAGATGGTCATTGGAGTGATACTAAGTTTGGAAAGGGCTATACCTATTTAGAGGCTAAAAAAGCAATTGATGAGTTAAAGGAGCTTGAAGATGCTTATAAGGATCACCGAAGATCAAATAGAGAAAATAGAGGGAAATAGTTACCCTTATTTTGTTTATTGTCCAATCCATGAAAAGAGACTCAGAGCAAGAACTAAAAGGGAGGTAGTTTCTGTGGCCTTTTTAGAAGGCTGGAGATACGATTATAATAATGCCAGGATTTTGTGTGATGAATGCATGAAGGAGCAGAAAAAATGAGTCTTCCAACAGATAGAGAAGGGACTCTTTGCAAATTCTCTATAAATGGGGAAGAAGGTTATTTTGTAGTTAACGAAGATTCAGTAGGTAAACCAAGAGAGATTTTTATTTATATGAATAGGATTGGATCATCCACCCATGGATGGGCCGATTGTTTTGCTGTAGCTATTAGTACCCTTTTAAGGTCCGATTATCCACTGGAGAAGCTGATAGATAAATTTGAGTTTGTTAAATTTGAGCCTTTTGGACTTACTAATAACAAAGAAATTCCCAATGCAAATTCTCCAGTGGATTTCATTATGAAATGGTTAAAAAACAAATATTTGAAAGGAGTGAGAAATGAAAAAACAGAAAGTAAGAAAAGTAAGATTTAATGGAAAATTGATACCAATTAATGATGTTATTCCAACCATGTTCTATTTAAATACAGGAATGTATTTTCTGGATAGCGGTGGCTTTCCACATTACAATAAAAAAGGTGAATATATAGGATCGATTCAAGGTTATGGTAGAGCTTATGAACAACCAAGAAATGAAAAAGATGTCCTTTACCAGGATGAAGATGGATACTGGTATATAAATACATGGAAACATCTTAATGAGATCCTGGAATTTGATCCCAAATGGAATAATGATTTTTACAGATTTGCTAAGACTATGCCTGAAGATCCATGGCCAAGAGTAATGGAAGCGTGGAGTGGGAATAGCGTTGTTAATACTTATAATTTCGATAATTTACTGGATAGAGTTATCCAGTACACTATGAAAAAGGTAAAGGAGGGGAAAAAGGAGAAAGTAATTGTGGCTCTCCAGAGTCACAATGGTTGTGATGTCAGGGGTGGTTATACAGATCCTTATGTATTTAATACATTTCAGGATGATGTTGGAGAGGCTGAATTTGATTTGCTTGGAATGGGATATGAAACTGAATTGGAAGAAATTGAGGAAATGAGGAAGACTGGAGAAATGAAATGAAGAGGGCTGGATGGTTTTGTCTCTTTTCATGTATTTTTGCTATCGGTCTCCTGATTGGTGCAGATTTCGGAATGGGGAGAATAAGGGCGAGAATTGAGCGGATAAGCCCCATAAAGATAAAGATATTAGGGATTGATTATCTGAATAGTATCAGGAGAGGCAAACTATTAGTGGATGTAACTGTTGATGAAATCAAGATAGATCTGGATAAAAAGAAGGGAATGGATCACCCATTCCCTTCTCATTATAGAGCTATCGTGAATTTCAATATAGGGACTATTAAGGTTAAAATTCATGGAAAATGGATATCCTTCAGGAATATTGAAGGAGTAGCTGATTTAGAGCAGAAAACTATTACTGCTCGCTACAGGGATTCCTGGATTAATTTCCAGGATGGCAGAATTAATCTTTATAATTTTTGTCCTGAAGATAGCATATCTTTTGATTCTCAAAAATATAAGGTTAGTGGCTATCTGGTTGATTTATGCCTTACCGGTTCTGTGCATGTAAAAAACAGAACATTTTCAGGAACTATATCTACATCTATTATCATTGAAGGCAAGGATATAGCCAGTGAGCCAATTACATCCAGATTATCTGGAGATGCTGTAATTTCAATTTATTCTGGTTTTGAAATTCACAGTTCCCTTAATATTGGTGCTCTTCCAGTTTCAGTAGGGTTAAGAATAGGTTCTGATGTATCCAAGGCTAGTATAGTCATGATGGAAGTTCCGTGCAGGACTTTCTTTGAAGCTATGCCGGAACAGATCAGGAGAGGCATGGAGCGATTGGACATTTCGGGTAATATGTATGGGCATTTCCTTTTATTAGAAGAGGAAGGAAAGGTAAAAACAGATGTATCTCTTGAGGATGACTGTAGTGTTAATGGCAATATGGATTTAAAGAAATTGCTACCTGATGCTATTCATTGGGTTCCTTATGATTTGTTGCCTCCTGATCTTATATTTGCTTTACTAACTACAGAAGATGGCAATTTCTGGAATCATAAAGGTATTTCATGGAAGGCCATTGAAAAGAGTATTAGTGGGGATCTGGAAGCAGGCAAAATGAAGTATGGGGGTAGCACCATAACCATGCAACTGGCTAAAAATCTATTTCTTTCTAAAGAAAAGACATTTGAAAGGAAGATAAGACAGATGATTCTTGCCAGATGGTTGGAATCTAATTTTTCCAAGAAGGGGATATTGGAGATGTATTTTAATGTGGTTGAATTTGGCAAGGATCTGTATGGTATTTACAATGCCTCTCACTATTATTTTGGTAAAGATCCATGGGAATTGAATACAAAAGAGTGTGTCTATCTGGTTCGACTCCTTCCTAATCCTATTGAAAGGAGGGGATATAGTCAGGCATGGTGGAATAAGGTTATTGCAAAAACGATAGGTTCTATGTATTCTAAAGGTTTCATGAGCGAAGATGAATATACAGAAGCACTTGCTCAAGATTTTATTTTGGCAAATTAGGAGCAGATAATAGTTTTTGACAAATATGTTTAAATGTGTTATTAAATAATAAGATGAGAGCATTTAGACCACATGAATTTGCAAAATTAATAGGAAGATCAGTTTCTACTTTGCAAAGATGGGATAGAGAAGGTATTTTGATAGCAAAGCGGTCTAAGACTAATAGACGGTTTTATACATATGATCAGTATTTATCCTAATATGGATCAAACCGTTGAAAGGAAAAATATTGCTTATTATAGGGTATCAAGTTCATCCCAAAAAGCGGATTTAATAAATCAAAGGCAGGCACTCGAAATGTTTTGTAGGGCTCAAGGATTAGCAATTTCAGATTGGCTTTTTGATATAGGGAGTGGATTAAATTATAGAAGAAAGAATTTTTGCAACCTTTTAGACGCTGTAGAAAGGGGAGAAATAGACAATATTGTAATTGTTCATAAAGACAGACTTGTTCGTTTTGGTTATGAGTGGTTTGAAGACTTTTGTAAGGCTCATAATACCCATATTATTGTAATGAATCAGGAATCCCTTTCCCCTGAGGAAGAGATGGTTAAAGATTTGATGACTATAATTCACTGTTTTTCTTCCCGTCTTTATGGGCTAAGAAAATATAAGAAAGTAATCAAAAATGCTGCTAACCAGAAAGATTAGGATAAAGATAAGGAAGCAAGATGCCCAAAAATTGGAGGAGCAGAGCAATCTTTGTCGTCAATTATATAATTATGCTCTGAGGCAAAGGATATCTGCTTATAAAGAAGATAAGAAATCTCTGACTGTATGGGAACAAAAGAAAGAACTTCCTAAACTAAAAAAAGAGCATCCTGAATATGCAAGAGTTTATAATAAATACTTATCTTCTACCCTTTTTAGATTGGATAGAGCATTTAAAGCATTTTTTCAGAGATGCAATGATGATAAAAGGAAAGGATTTCCTCGATTTAGAGGAAAATACTACTGGTTTACTTTAACTTGTCCTTCTATGTACTGTAGAAGAATATCTAATCGGATTTTGCAATTGCCTCAAAAGATTATAGTAAAAACTACTGAAGATATTCCTGAGAACTTTGGTGATATAAATATTGTAAAAAGTGGAGAAAAATGGTTTATCACTTTTACTTATGAGGTTAAAGAGAAGGAAAAACCTTTAAATGATGATATAATTGCCTGTGATTTAGGATTAAGGAATTTGGTTAGCGCAGTTTCTACCCAAGGTAGAATCATAGAAAGGCAGCATCTTAAACCCTCAAAGAAGGAACTGAGAAGGCTTGATAATTTAAGGTCAAAAAGAGATAAATGTAAGAAGAGTAGTAATAGATGGGTTTATTTAACAAACAGATTAAGGGATGAAAATAGAGAATGGCAAAATAGAGTTAATGATAGGTTGCATAAGGTCTCAACTTACCTAACTAAAATGACCGAAAGGAATTTAGTTATAGGTAGATTAAGACCTTCTTCTATGAATTCTAGTAATAGGTGGCTCAATAGATTTGTTCATGGTGAATGGCGAATCTCCCGATTCAGAGAAATGCTTATATACAAATGTAGGAGAGAAGGCAAAGATTTCTTTGAGATTAATGAGGTTAATACTACAAAGACTTGTTGTGTTTGTGGAACTCTAAGATCTATGCGATTATCTGATAGGACATATAGATGTAGAACTTGTGGAAATGTAATGCCACGGGATATTAACTCAGCGTTTAATTTATTAAAACGATTTTTGCCCGGCTTGGGCCACATATCCAGTAATGGATACGGTGTACTTGCGAGAGCAAGGAATTTAAACACATTTAATTATGTTTAAAGGAGCAGGTAGTAAATGAAGGTAATTAAAGGCTTATTTTTTCTTCTGGCTTTTATCCTATTTCTGATTCTACTGCGTAGTGTGTCTCAAATTTCTTGCGTAGGAAGAGGAGAAGCAGCTACATGGGAAGATAAACTAGCTAAATGTAAGGAAGAATGTACTTCAGATTCCAAAAAGAAGAAGAGTTCAAAATGTAAGGTATGCTTGAGTTATACTGATGATCTGAAAGAGGAAAAAGAAAAGGTGGCTCCCGATAAGAGCTGGTTATTTTTTACAGAAGAGAAATTTTTATCTATGGGAGAAGGAGTAAGAGATGGCAAAGGATGGTGTATGAGTCCTTCCTCGAGATGTTATAGTGGTATAAGGAAAAGGCTTAAAAGCAGGTATGGGGAATATAAGGAATATTTTGAGAAGTATTCTGGGGGTGTTCTCCCTGCTCATCTGGCTCTAACATCTTGCACAGAAGCACCTGCAGGACCATTACAATGTAGTCCTGATAAGAAGCTGAAGGAATGTGGGATAATGGGGCTTAAGATGATTGATGCAAAGGAATGTGATATAGACCCTTTTTCTCCAGAAGCATCGATATGGTGTGCTGCCAGGAATGGGAATCAGAGGATTCTTGATTTTGAAAAGAGATATCCTCAGGTCAAGCTGGCTCCCAGATCTCAAAGATATATGCTTTCTGTAGCAAGTGGTGGGGTTGGAGAGATGTGGATTAATGCTATAGAACATTCCCAGGCTCTTGCAGTAAAAAATGGGAAATTAGTTTATACCCACCCATTTGATAGGGTTTTAGAGTGGTTGAGTAAGCCTAAAAAACCATCTTCTTTTCTGGAAAAGGTCACTCAGGGCAGGGTATCTTCATATAGATTGGGTCTCAGGGCAGGCAGACATGTAGCAGTAATGCTGATTATTGCCGAATTTTATGGGGTTAAGAATCTGGATGATTTGCCCTATAAAGATCCGATTATAATTCCTAGACCATCTCATTTTCCTAGATTTTCCTACAAAGTTTATAAAAATTAGACCCATTTTTAGTTATAAGGGATATTGGAATGTAGGTGGGAGAATGGTCTCTCACTATATTCCTTAGAAAGGAGGAAAAAGGGATGTATAATCATCCCAATACATCGGAGATCGTCCGGGACCTTTGCGGCCCGGACAAAAAAAGAAAAAAGTAGTTTTTTTGGGAGAGGCTGGATTTCCCCAGAGTCCTGACCTCTCCCGGCTTATTTTTTTTAGCAAAGAAAGGAGAGTACTTATGGAAAATAAGACAGACTTTAATAGTTATGATCTAACTGAAAAAGAGGTAGATTACTTTTTTGCTGCTTGTTCAAGGGAAACCCCTGATTCATTGCCAGAGAGCAGATGGAGAGAATTTATAATATTATCTGTGGTTGAATCTATTTGTGGAAAAGATTTTGCACAAGGGATTTTTCAGGCATTAGAGGACCATTTTGAAAGAGAAAAAGAAATTTATTTTGAAAGGAGAGATCAGGAATGACTGAAGAAGATTTAGGATGTCCTAAAGATCAGATAATGGGTTTAGCTATTTGGGAATTATTGAATTATAGTAAAGGTAGGAATGCTACTAAGGTTAGTTTAACTATAGAAGAAAAAGGATTAACTTATGAAGATAATGGGGCCGAGATTATGGATCTTAAGGAAGCTTTTTTTCCGGATTTATGTAAATCCCAGCCAGCTCTTTCACGATGGAAACTGAGGCCACTTCTACTAATAAGTAAGACATTTCTTATTTCCTGTTTTGTTACCACTTCGGACTTCGATTCTCATAAGTTTATGAACGATAATTATAGAGATAAAGTTTTGAATCCCCAGATTCCGGGGAGTAGTAGACATGGGTTATTTGTATCTATCAGATTTCTTGAAGATACGAAAAAGGGATTTGTGATACTTCACAGTTATCCCTTTGATCTTACTATTAATGACCAGCAAATTCCAAAAGGATCTCTGGTTAAATATCCCTTTTGTGATGACATAGAGATAGAAGAGCTTAATTCTTATTTTATGATCGATTACAAAGGAAATCCGATTTATATGGAAAAAGTTAATTCTCCAGGTAGATTAGGGTTTGGAGTTCTTATGAAAGGTGGGTTTGTAACCTCTTTGGAGGGTGAATATGAAGATTCTTCAACCCCAGAATGGTTTATGGAGATTAGGACCCCTGATATTATAGACCTGGCTACTCCTGCCACTATTGTTCCGAATGAGAAGTATAATGCTATTATTAGATTTGCTCAAAAGGCGTGGCTGGATTATGCGGTGGGAGAAATAAACAGGGTTCATTTTCCTACCCAGGAAGATAAACTTTATCTTTTCAGGCTTTGTACTCAGATTAAGAACTGGGCAGAAGATGCAGAAACAACCTATCCTGAAACGAATAAATATGCTCAAGAATGCTTGGACAAGTGTCTCAACTGGTACTATGAGCAAGATTTAGGGGAAATAGTACTGGAGGGGACTGATCCTATTATTGAATCAGTGAGTGTTGCCGAAAAAGTTTATAATGATAGGATTGAGTTTAAGATTAAAGATAAGAAAAAGGCTAGATGCTTTAGTTATCCTGATCCAGATCTTGAAGGCATTCGAGTTCTTTTCAGTCGAGGCCTTCCAGTGTCGAGGCCTCCTTCTGGCAAGGCACCTAAATGGATCAAAGTGGAAGATAGGGAGACGGGGGTAGAGATAGTAGTAAAGAAAAAGAGTAGGTCGATTCCGATTCTGGCTCTTAGTAAGTTCATAATTAATGGAAATGAAAAAGGTGCTTCAGGTCTACTGGTTACTGATGAAGATGATCCTATAGTTTATTTTTCAGACAAGAAAATGATAGTTGATAATTTTGAGTATATCTGTGCTGCCCTTTTTAAAGATGATGGATATCAGAGTCTTTCAGCTTTTGAAGAAGAGATGTATGATCTTATTTATGGAGAACTCGACTGGTTTGAAGGTGTTTTCGATCTGGAGGATATAATTCCAAGGTTTTTTAAGTATGTAAAACCACCTTACGATTCGATAGTCATAGATCCTGATGGAATAAAGATTAATAAAGGAGGAAAGGTCACAATTGTGCCAATTAAAGACAACAGAAATTTATTGGGAGGAAAATAAGAATGAGTGAAAAATTAATAGAGGATAAGGATTTTGTTGAGAAGTTAGAGAATATGAAGATAAGAACCGTTATATCTCCTGAAGGGATCCTGGTTTCTATGAAAGACATCAGTAGGTTTAAAGCGAGTGTTTTTATGGGAAGGATTGATAAGGTTTACTATTATAGTAATGGTTGTGGGGATAGCATGTTGAGAGATCTTGGCCTTTCTGGATATTGGGCTCTTCTTAAATAAATAGCTTTTTTGTTATAAGTGGAATTGGAACCTGGAAGGTGACTGCCTCCCCTTCCAGGTTCTTTCATTTTTTTATGGAGCTATTCAATGAGATTAAACAGCTTCCGTCTTAATAAGGAGATTAAATAAATTTAAATCTATTTGATCTTACTGAAAAAGAGAGAGATATCTTGGGTTATGATATTTAAGTGAAAGGAGTCTCAAAAAATGATAAATACTGAAAAACTTTTTGCACAATTAAAATATTTTTTTAAAGATCCGAATAAAGTAATAGATGAATTGCTTCAGAATGCTCGAAGGGCTGGGGCTACTGAGGTTCATTTAGATATTAAAGATCATAAGATTATTTATAAGGACAATGGCAAAGGTATGAAGGATCCAGAAGCTCTGGTAACTTTAGCTTCTTCTGAATGGGACCAGGATATTATGGATGAAGAGAATCCAGCAGGCTGGGGTCTTTTCTTTCTTTATGCCATAGCAGAGGATGTAAAGATTAAAAGCCGTTTTGGCTCCCTCAGTTTTAATTGTCAGAATTTTTTGACCAGAGAGGCATATAGGAATGCGGTTCTGGAGAATATAAGGCCTGATTCATGTGATGGAATGATGATTGAAGCGGAGATAATGGACGAGCCATACAAGGAGATTAGGTATTTTGAATTTAACTATGATTATTTGAATAAAGGGAGTCTTTACCCTTTTAGGATAATATACAATGGCAAGGAAGTAGAAGATCTTCGGAAAAGATTGGATGCCCTTCTGGATGATCATGTTAAGGTTGATTATGAAGGTAATCTTCTCTATGTGCAAAGGGGATGGAGGGATCTGGAAGATGTTGCGGTTGTGTGGCATGGAGCTCCTTTTGTATTAAACAGATATCATGGTTGGTCTAATTTTGATCTTCTCCTGGTAGATAGAGGCAGTCCTGTTAACATGGTTTTGCCCTACAGGGACAAAATAAAAGAGGATGAAAAATATAAGAGATTAGTTAAATTTGCTAATAGAATAAGAAAGAAGGAAGCGGTAAAAATAATAAACACAGGGAAAGGGGATTCTAATCTGGCTCATTATGCTGTTTATCTTTCTAATAGTGGAGGTAGGGAATATGTGGAGAGATGCAAGGTATGGCCAATTGTTTATAAATACGGAAGTCTGGATGGTTTTAATATAAATACAGATGAGATAGAATTGCTGGATACAGAGCATACTGTAAGGAAAATTGATAGGGCAACCATAGAGATAAAGGAGGATGGTAAAAAACCATTGATTTTTGATTTTCCGGCTGATAACGGTTATGTGATATGGAGCACTGGTTTACCATTAAAAAAGGTTAACCCTAAATACGATGTGGAGCCTTCCTGGATAGAAGAAGATGCTGGACCAAAAAAGAAGGTAGAGATAAAGATCTTAAAGTCAGCTCCTTTTGAATATGGTAAGATATGCAAAGCAGAAATAACTATTGATGGTAAAAAAGTGGAGAATGCTGCTATTTATCTGGATTTATGGGATGAAAAGTTATTTGATTGTGAGTACCTTTGTTTTACTTCTGAAGATGCACTGGACGCTATTACTGAGTATGTAGTTGCGCATTGCTTTAACGAAGAAGGGGATACCTGGGATACTCAGGAATATTATATCAGGAAGAACATCAAGGAGGCTTTGAGAAAAATAAATGGGAAGCCGGATGTTTACGAGTTTCTATGTGAACTGGTCCATTTTGTCGATCCCCCTTATGATAGGGTGACCATATCTAAAAAAGATCTTACTATTTGTAAAGGTAATAAAAGGATAGTTTTTGATTGTGATACTTCTTATTTCTTTGAGAAAAAGAGGAAAAGAGCATGAACAGCTATAATGAATATCGGTATTATGGATTCACTCTCAAAATAGGAATGGATTGGGAACAGCCAGTTCCCAATCCAAGAAATTGGGATAATTTAGGTATAATTTTTACAAAGAGACGTACTGGAATTAATGAAGCAGAGAGGGCTGTAGATGATTTCGATAGTATTGAGGATGCAGAAAAATGGGTTTATCAGAATTCTGCTATTTGTCTTCCATTATATAAGATGGAGCATGGAAATACCTGGTTTAATACTTCTGGTTTTGGCATGTCAGATCCTACCGGGTTTGATTGGGGTCAAATAGGATGGTATTACACAACAGCGGATAGAATAAAGGAGGAATTTCAGGTAAAGAGAATAACAAAGCGATTGAAGGAGAAGGTTGCCCGGCTAATGGAAAGGGAAATAAGGCAGTTTTCTAACTATGCAAGTGGGAATATTCTAGAAGGGTTAATTATGGATGGTGACGAATGTTTACATCAATGTTTTTATTACAATGACGAGAGTGTGGAAGAGATTCTTGAAGATCTGAAGCGGGAAGTGGATAGATTTGGAGGAGTTCAGATCCCTTTTGAGTTTTATCCTAAGCTTGAAGTTGTGAAAGAATTATAACAAAAGAATAAAAGGAAAGGAGAAAAAGGATGAAAGCAAAAGAACTTTTTGAACAATTTGGATTACCTAAATCTGCAAAATTAATTGGTAATCTGGAAGAAATAGTTATAGCCGGGAAAGAGACCGGAAGGGTAAGAGTAGAACTAAATTTAAATGAGAATGATTATCAGTTAAGGGTGACTGCCAATGAACCAGGTCAGATGGTAATTGATTTTAAAAGGGATGGAAAATCTGTTAGTGGTTATATCAGAACTTACGATGGAGATATTGAGGTGGCTCAATTATCTGAAGAGTTTTGTATGTATCCTGAGAAGATGATTGAGCGGATTCAAGAGCTTGAACAGAAAGAAGAAAAGAGATGAAAATATCTGAATTTTTCAAGAATCTGGGGTATCCAGATGGAATAGTAGAAAAGTTTGAGTTTATTGGTAAAGCAGCTTCTCTTGGTCTAATAGGTGGCAATGGGATTTTCATGTTGAGATCTGTAATTGAGCATGAAGGTAATCCTATCAGGATCTCTTATGAAGACAAATATTGGAGTACTGATTTTACTATTAGGCATGGTGATGATGAAGTACATGTAAGTCTTATTGCGAAAGGAGAGGATATCCAGGATTGTATAATTACAAAGGTTTACAGAGTGCTACCTGAAGAAGGGATCAAAATTGTTATGGAGCAGTAAAAATGGAAGAGAGCAGTTCAAAAGGACAAAAAAGCTGTGAAGAGAGAGTTGATGAGCATTTAAAGAGCAGGATTGCTGATCTAGAGGAGTTTATTGAGAATGGTGATATAGAGGGATTGCAGGATTACCATCTCTGGTTTGATTATGTCAATGAAGAAGAGGAAGAGCCTTATTTTAGATATCAATTATCTACAGGTGGTCCTGGTGACGAATTCAGATTTTTTTGTGATCATGCTTTTAGACCATACAGAGTGGAATACTGGTTTTTAGACTGGTATGATGGTGCGAATCGGATTCTTTCTGGTAGAGATAAGGATGTTTTAGTGAAAGTATGGGAAAGATTATTCGGTGAGCCAGAATATTTGAGAAGGATAATTGAGAGGGATATCAATGACTTATGAAGTAGGGATAGCAGATAATAACACTGGTGAAATTGTTTATTGCAGGTATGTTCTTCCTGAAGGGGTTATTCAGGAAGTAGTTGATATCCTTAAGAATCTGGAAGCTCCTGGTATAAAGGACCTTCTGGGAGAATGGGATAGAACTGGATTAATGGATAGGGTAAAGGAAAGTGTGGGAAAAGGCTCAAAATTCTCTCATATTATGACTGCTACTGTTAATGGTAATACTGGTAGGTATGAGATCTATGTTTTGCCCCTTGAATCCGATGATTATGAGCTATTTTCTAATGTACTGGTATGAATAAATATAAATATCTGGTTTATATAATGGGGGAAATATATTATACAAAGGACAGGGGTTTTATTAAGTATGGCAACAAAGATGGTAAAACGGGGAGAAGATAGATTTAAGGAACTACTTAAGGCTCTCTCTTATTTTGATGGTAAAACTGGTGGTAATATTCTTCTATTTGATGGTAGAGGAGACTATACGGTTCTGAGGGCTTTTACTTATGGGGAACTGTATCAGGCCAGACTGGATATACCGTGTAATGGTGGGAGGGCAGCTGTATATAGAGAAGAATTTGAGAGGGCATTAAGGTTAGTAAAAGAGGATATCAAGTTTAAGTCTGATGGGAAAAAGATAAGTATTTATAATAGCAAAATTCACTCAGATATTGAGAAACTGGATCCAGGTGATTGTCCGGGATTACCTGAAGGAGTAGGACATAAGTTATTTTATATGCCTATGGAATATTTCAAACAGGGTCTGGAGATATGCAAGAAATTTGTGGCTAGTGATTATTATGGTATTTTTCAGAATGTTAATATTGCTGCTACAGGTAAAAGGGTTAAATTTGAGGCCTGTAACAGGAGAATGTATACAAGTGTTGATTTTCCTGCAGATGTAGAAGAGGTTAAGGTCAAAGAACCCCTTCTGGTTTATCCAGCTACTGGTCACATTCAGATTCCATATTTCAGAATACCGCTTCTTGAATCCCTTACAGGACCTCAGATCCGGGTTTTTTTATATCCTTCCAAAGAGGAGTCTGGCTGGGTACATTTTGAATCAGGGACTTCTCCTTTTATGACTACTTCTGTCTTTCTCCATTGTGATCAGAAAAAATTCCCTGAAGTTCCACCATTAATGGGTGAACATTTTAGTCTTACTATTAATGTAGATAAGATTCTCAATATTCTGAAGGGAATTGAAAAGGACAGGTTAGTAAAATTTACAGTTTCAAATGGGTTACTGGAAGGGGAGATAGATGATGGGAATATCAGAGTGGAATTCAAGATGTCATGCATCTGTAATAAGCGAATGTCTCTGGTTTTAAGAGCTGATGAGCTTTTGAAGGTTCTTTCCTTGACTAAAGGTGGTTCTATTGAGATCTATTCCTCAGACAAGATTGTAAAGATAGTAGCTATAGACCCCAATCATATAGCTACTACCTGTATGCTTCTTGTTGAATCGGTGGAAGTGTATGATTGATTAGTTTTTGGAACAAGGTTTAACCAATGAAAAGATTAACTACTATTTTAAAAGCAGCAGGTAAAAATAATACATGGATGAGACTGAGGAGTAAGGATGGAAAGCTGGAGGTAGGAGTTGCAGCCCCTCCATGTATTTATATAAGGCGGATGGATATCCCTTTTGATGGAGATTGTTGTGTATCCATCAAGGATTTTGTGGCTCTCATTAGTAGAGTGGACAAAATAGGTAAAATAGACATAAGAGATGAGAGATTAAGGATAAGTAATGGTAATGAAGATATTTTCATGAGTATTCCTTTGCAGGACAAGCAGGAATTTATAGAACTTCCCACAACTGGCTTTTGTATTTTGAAAGGCCCCCTCAAAGAATTTAAAGCGATTTTGAAAAAAGTAATCCCTTTCATGAAGAATTCTGACCGGCTATTTTTGCACCAGGTTAATATTACTAATGGTAATATGGAGGGGACTGATGGGCATGTCCTGATAAGATATCCTATGAATAATTTTGAGATTGGTAAGCAGATTAAAATAAAAAAGGAGGCATTCCCTTTTATTCTTGCTCTGAATGATAAAAATAAAGAGATAGAGATATTTGAGCTGGATAAATTTATTGGTTTTTTAGCAGGAAGTGATGAGATACTATATGTTAGTAAATCGGAAGATATGTTTCCTGATGTAGATAAGGTGATCTCTAATCATTCCGGGCTTGATGTTGTTGCTGAGATAACCATTTCTAAAGAGACTCTGAAATCCATCATAAAGAGGATGCCGGAGGGAAGGACGATGGTAATAAAAGTAGACAAAGGGAAGGTGGAATTTACCGACTTCCTGGATTCTTTTGTAGAGAAGGTGGATTGTCCTAATAAAGGGAAGATAAAAGTTGGTTTTGATCCTCTTTTACTGGATAAGGCCATATCTCCTTTTGATACTGATACTGTGACCTTATGTATGAGGGGTGTTAGAGAGCCTGCTACAATAGAGTGTGATGGGATATTGGCGATAGTAATGCCAAAAACGGGTTGAAATCAGGTTTGTTTTTATTTTAATATTAAAGAAGAGGATAAGGGTGTTTTCCTCCTTTCTACCTTATCCTCTTTTCATTTTTTTAAAGGGAAGGATAATGAAAGTAAAAGATTTTTTTGAAAGAGTAGATCCTGAGATAGCTTATGTTTTTGAGAAAATTGGAGAGTTGAGAGCTAAACAAAAAAGCATGTTTGCTGGAAGGACTGAAGAAATAGCTAATTACACAATTAATTTCGGGGAGAGTTTCTGGATAGTAAGAGCGAAGCACCTTCAGCTTGTGGTTAATTGTGAAGGCGATGAAGTTGTTACTGTAGAGGTAAAGTTGGCTCCAGAAGCATATTTATTAGTAGTAGGTAAAGGAGCAGTGACAAAATGAAGATAAAACAGTTTTTGGAAGACGTGGAGCCGAAGATAGAAGATTCAGATGTTCTTGAAGCAATTGGACTTATAAAGGAAAGAGCGCCTGGATTATTAGAAGACAGGATAGGTTATCTGAAGGATAGAAATCTGGAGTTTTATGATGATGATAAGTGGTGTTTTTATATTGGACTTGATAAGATTCAATGCAGAGGTAGTGAAGTTGTCTCTATTTCCTTATCTGTTTCCCCTGAAATATGGCTTGAGATGAGGAAAAAATATGACTGATAAACCTGAGATAGACTTTGGTCATTTTAGTTATAAAGTAACATCGGAGCGGGCAGACACTCCAGAGCCTAAAATATGCCCAGTATGTAATTTATCCATTGAAATTCCTGGTGAATATTATATTTCTGTTTATGATAGCATGGCAGGAAAAACGATTTATTATCATTACCTTTGCTATACCAAAAATTTAGGCTACTCTGAAATTATAACTTATAGATGAGAGTTAAGAAATGGAAGAATCGGGTCATAACAATACAAGAGCGGTCCACAGTTTTTAGTGAAACTGGATGAGGTAAAAAAATAATTTGTGAGGAAGAGAAATGAAAAAGAAAGAGGATAAAATCAGGAACGTGGAAGGGGATGGATCAAGCGATCTTTTTGAGAATCTTATTAGTAAAAGCTCTGATTTATACACTGCTTTGCTGTCAATTAATGAAAAATTAACTGCTCTGGAGGAACTAATTGAAGCGGGAAAGGTAACAGGGATATTTCAAGATTTGCTTGGCGAACTGAGTGAGGGAGTTGAAAAATGTCTCAAGGCAGAAAGGCAGTTGCATGATAGAATGAGGGCTATAGAACAAGCCCTCTTTATTCCAATGGTGGACGATGAAGAAAGGTAATGAAAAGAAAAACTGGAAGACTAATTTTGAAAAACACCTTATTTTCCTTGATTTTTCCATAGTTGCTTTAAGGAAAAAGGTGGATAGGATATTAAAGGAACTGCACTTTAGTAGAAAAAGAAGAGTGAAAGGAAGTAGTAAATCGAAAGTTGCAGGTAAACAATATGAGAAAAATCAATAGCAAAGATACCAATGAGGATGGATAAAATGGGTAAAGAACCAAGATATTATTTGAGACTAAGGGGTTTTCCAAACGCAGATTACATCATAGATGTGATCGAAGTGGATCGGAAAACGGTTGATTTTATTCTTGATAATTACCAGAGATTGCAGGATCTTGATTGGACTTATGCAACGATAGGACCTGGAAAGAGTTATTATTTATGGCTTAGCAGCGTAACTATGCAGAGAAACAAGGATTCTGGCTGTGATTTTTATCTTGAACTGATAGGTAAGGAAGTGACGGAGGAAATAAAGAGGCTCACTGAAAAAATTATTAGTTCTTAAAAAATCGGGGATTTTTTTGTTATAAGTGTAATGCTTAGATCATGGGGAAAGGAATTACTGCGAAACTCATTGATAAAATTAAAAGAGAAAAGAAATAAGATTAGATTTTTTGCCATTCTTTCGGGAATGGCCGGAAAGGAGGAAAAAAATGATAAAATACAATAAATACTACCAAACAAGGGTAACACCACAGTCTGAGCCAATACCAGGATCCAATCAGGTCCAGAACTCAGCTGGTGGATACAGCTGGGCTGTGGATGATTGGAAAAGACTTGATAGATTCCTGATTTTAGGCTCAGAGGGTGGTAGCTACTATGCTTCTGAGCGTGCCCTGACAAGGGGGAATGCTCAAGCGGTAGAGAGGTGTATTAAGGAGGATGGAAAGAGGGTAGTTACCAGGATAGTGGAAATTTCGGAGGCAGGTAGGGCTCCACAGAATAGTCCTGCCTTATTTGCCCTTGCCATGGTTATTGGCATGGGTGATAAAGAGGCACAAAAGGCGGGAATGGAGGCAATTCCAAAAGTAGCCAGGACAGGAACTCATTTATTTGAACTCGTAGAATATATTCAGAGTTTCAGAGGTTGGGGTAGGGGCCTTAGGAAGGCTATTGCAAAATGGTACAACCAGAAGGATCCTGATACTCTGGTATATCAGCTTCTGAAGTATAGGCAAAGGGAAGGCTGGTCACATAGAGATATACTCAGACTGGCCCACCCTGAGCCTGCCAGTAAAGTACATGATTGCTTATACAGATATGTTGTTTCCTCTGATTTCGGCGAAAGGGAGGTAAAAAGGAGGGATAAAACAGTAAAATATCCTGCCTTGCCAGTTGAGTTGTTACCTCCTCTTGTGAAGGATTTTGAGGAAATACAAGCAGCCACGAAAAAGAGCAAGGTTATTGAAATTATAAAGAAAAACAGGAGTATTACATGGGAGATGATTCCCACTCAATTCCTTGCTTCCCCGGCTGTTTGGAAGGCATTATTGCCTCATCTTCCAATGACAGCGTTATTACGGAATCTGGGAAGGATGACGGCTAATGAAACTTTAAAGCCGTTGAGCGAGGAAGTAAAGTTAGTCTGCTCCAAGCTGACTAATGAAGAATTTATTAGAAAGGCAAGAATTCATCCCCTTTCTGTCCTGGTTGCTTTAAAGACCTATAGTAGTGGTGGTGGGGTAAAAGGGAGTTTGAGGTGGCACCCCATTTCCCAGATATTGGATGCTCTGGATAAGGCATTTTATCTGGCATTTGGGAATGTGGTTCCTACTGGAAAAAGATGGATTCTTGCATTGGATGTTTCTGGTTCTATGACTGGTCCTGATATAGCCGGAATGCCTGGTATTAGCCCGAGGGTTGGTTCTGCAGCTATGGCTTTAATTACCGCAGCTGTTGAGCCAAATTATGCTATTATGGCTTTCAGCAGGGAGTTTATTCCAGTATCTATTTCCCCGAGGGAAAGGTTGGATGATGTAGTTCGCAGAATAAGCCAGTTACCTTATGGTGATACTGATTGTAGTATCCCGATGATCTGGGCTCTCGATCACAAAATAGAAGTGGATATTTTCGTTGTTTACACGGACTCAGAAACATGGTGTGGAAACATTCATCCAGCTCAGGCTCTGCAGGAATATCGCAGAAAGATGGGGATTCCTGCGAAGCTGGTAGTAGTTGGAATGGTTTCAAATGGGTTCTCTATAGCGGATCCGAATGATGCAGGGATGTTGGATGTAGTTGGTTTTGATACCGCAACTCCTAATCTTATTTCTGACTTTGCGGTTGAAAATATTTAGATTTTTTGTTATAAGGAACTTGTATAGGAAGGAGTTTTTGGTGGGCCGGAGTGGCAAGATTACCATGTTAAGGAAGAGATCCGGGTTCGACTCCCGTCAGTGGCTTGCGCCACTGTAGCTCAACGGTAGAGCACTTTTTTCTTGCCATACACCTTGCCCACCATTTTTTTATCGCTATGCATTACCAATGCTGAGGGAGGCATCTTTCCTTAACCTGGTTAGATGCCTCCCTTATTATTTGGATTTAAGCCAGGGAAGGCTCTATTTCTTTCAAAACGGGCTCAAATTTCTTACTTTTACCCTTCCCATGTGGTACCCTACATGGAAAAGACAAAAATCGATTTTAGAGCCCATTTTGGAAGCCAGGAACGAAAAGCCGTTTTTTTAGAAAGGAGGAAAGGAATAATGCCTATTTATTTTGCCATAAATTTGTATGGGGAGGGGGAAAAAGCTGATATTTGGGTAGAGTCTGTGGAAGCGAAGAATATTGATGAAGCGGAGGATCTGCTTGCAAGGAATAATCCTCAAATTATTTTGACCAGATCAGAGGCCAGGAAGGTACTTCAAGAACTTCGGAAGCGGATGGAAAAAGGTAAGAAAGGATAGGAAGATGGCTATTTATTATGCTATAACCTTGCATACAGAGCAGGGTAAATCTCGGGTTTTTGTGAGTTCTGTAAAGGTAGATTATGATGAGGAAGCTGTAGAACTTCTTGGTTCAGATAATCCTGAGGATATGCAGATTATTTTAACAGAAAGCGAAGCAAAGAGTGTGGTTAAAGGGCTTTCAAAGCAGTTAGAAAAGCACAGGAAAAATAAATAACTATCAGGGACTATTCATTGTAGTCAGAGCCTATGAGAAACAGGAAAAATGGCGATTTTTCATTATTTTTTTATTAACCATCAAACAACAGGAGGAAAAAAATGGTAATTAAGCCATCAAGGAAAGTTGAAAAGGAGAAGATGAATGTAAAGTTAGAGCTATTGGAGCCAATGCTCGGTACGGCTCCTAAAGACAAGGGACTTTACGCCAGATTTGTAGGTGACAAAGCTCCTGATGGCAGGGGTGAGGAAGAATTGGAGGATATAAAGTGCGGAGTGGGAGCTGAGAATGCTGGCTGGACCATATTCAGAGGAGATGAATTTGGTCTATATGTACCAGATTTTATGATTAAAGGATTTTTGAAAAGCGCTGCCATAGCGCTTAAAAGCCAATTCAATCTTGGTCAACCAAAGGCCAAGATTGATAGATTGGTTTTTGTCTACCCAAGAAAGATTAGGTTGATTGATGGAAATGGGAATGTAAAAAAGGAGCCCGATGGGGTCATTGAAAGATCCTTAAGGGCCGAGACTATGAAGGGTGACAGAATCGCTCTGGCAAGGAGTGATTATGTTAATCCAGGGTTAATTTTAGAATTCGACATAGTTTTATTGAAAAATAAGGAAATTAAATTAGAAGATATCGTTTTTTGGTTAAATTATGGGGAAGAGTTAGGATTAGGCCAATGGAGAAATGGGGGCTGGGGTAGATTCAAAGTAATTAAAGCAGAAACAGTAGATTAATTAAGGGAAGATTAGACTCTTTTTTTGGTTTGAGAATGCCTCCTATAGATATTATCTATAGGAGGCATCTCATTAGTAGATAGCTTTAGCATTTTATCAGCAAAGCAAAGCGATGCTAAAGCGAAGCAGGGCTTGGTATTGTAATGCGAAAGCAACGCAGGGCCATCCAGGGCATTGTTTAGTAGCGTAAGCGAAGCCAGGCAATGCCATGGCGAGGCACAGCACCGCTTATTATAGCAAAGCAATAGCATGATGAAGTAAATCTTTGCTTAGCAGTGGCATAGTTAGCTAGTGCAAAGTTAAGCATTGGCAAAGCTATGCCGTGCAACGCAGTGCTTCAGCGCAGCATAGTTATGCTAAGCAGAGGCGAAGTTAAGCAGAGATAAGTAAAGTGAAGCAATGGCTATGCAAAGCGTTGTGGCGCTGTGGTTCTGCATAAGCAAGGTGTGGTACGGTGCAGCAAAGGCTTTGCTTCCCGCCGTTGTGTTGTGCAAACCTTGGCTTTGGCAAAGTGGGGCGGGGTAAAGTGCGGAAAGGTTTTGAACAGCAGTGCTGAAACGGGGCCCTGTGTGGTTTGGCTTCGGCATGGTGTTGTAGTGCTACCTTCTGCATGGTTAAGCAGAGGCACTATTTCGTTTGGCGACGCATTGCGAAGGCTGGATTCTGTGGGGCCTCGCTTTGCGTAAGCGTGGTGAGGCTGTGTGGAGCATTGCCAAAGCACCTGCTAATGCTGAATCAGCAGCCAGATGGGTCAGGGTAACCTGACCCATTTTTTTAGGTTATAGAAAGATATTGAAAAATCAAGATTTTTTTTGGTTATAAGATTATTGGTTAGATTGGAAGGAAATGGTTCCTTCCAATCTGGATATTAATCATTAAAAAAAAGGAGGAAATCATGATATATATAAGTAATGCGTTTTCTCTCAGCATGATCCCCTATGAACAATTAGGGGGTCGAGCCGATTTGGAAACTTTTATCGTAGACAAAGAGAAAGTTCCCAAAAATGTTTTATCCGCTATAGGGCATGAGTCTACTGCAAAGGTCATTTCCCAAATTCTGGGGACTCCTGTCCCGGTAAACCGAGTCCCCATTCAATTGGGGAGTGGCGACGCCCTCATAGTGGCCACTCTATATGACGCTTCTGGAAGACCCTTCCGTCCACCGGAAGGGAAAGTTCTTACTGAGGATGAACTGAAAGAATTAAAAATTCAGTTCATCTTCGTTCGGATCAAATAAATTCCTTCCTAAAAAGTCTAAGGCACGGTTCTGTGCCAATCCCCTTTTTTAGGTTACGGATGGGCATCTTCCAGAACTATAGAAGTTGTAATAGTTCCTGCAGCTGGTTTGGTATCCAGATTCCAATTTACTCCTCCACCCCCATCTACAAATAGGTTGGTATCGATAGTATAGTAAGTATTTCCGTCATAGTAATAAGACCAATTAGAGGTTATCTTTTCTGCTGGTACTTTCCAGCCAATATCGAATAGGAGAGAACCATCGAATTGATTGCCGGAATCGAATGTAAAGGGATAGATTCCCCATATTCCATCAATGACCTTATATATTAAAGATATACTCTGTATATCTTTTAATATAAGGTCATGGTGATTAGCTTGATATAGACCCAGTTCCGATTTAAGGTAGAATGGGTTCCATTTTTCCACTATTTGTTTAAATAGAGCGTAATTATCGGGATTGAAGGAGAAGGCTGGATAGGTTAGTTTATATTGATGATAGGCTGATAATTTATCAGTTCCCAGTATTTCATTTAGATTACTGGTATTTACTCGATCCATTACTTTTATACTTTCGCAGAAGTAATCAAAGCGGGAGATGGGATCTCCTGGTTGCCATATCTTTCCAGTTTCAGGATTAACGGCCACTCCAAGGTCATTATTTATCAGGTAATTATAGTCTTTATCTCCATCTTCATTTCTTACTGTAAATATTCCAAACCTTGATTCTTTGTACTGGACAACTGATTTAACCTTTCCATCTATATGGGAGTATGGGAATCCAAAGTAGGCATTAGCACCGATTTTTAAATGCTTGATAGTTCTTCCTTTAGCGAACATATACCAGAGTCCCTGAATAGCGTAAAGGTATTCAACCATATTATTGAATTTGTCATAAGGTAGATAGACATTACCTCCAAAGTTGCGATATAGAGTCCGGGTATTATCATAGATTACATATTCAGCAATAAGAGGGTATGAGATTGGGTTTTTGGGATAATATGGGGATCTGGAATAATCTGGTTCATCATCTGGATTTATAACGATACATCTTTTCCCATTTACAGTATCAATAATATATCCCGTTTTTTCAAACATATTTCCATTTACAATCAGGACCGGGATATCAAGTACATCATCATCCAGGATAATATAATAAGATCTTATTATATTACCTGGGATGATGTCCCTGTAATGACATTTTGGTTCCATAACCCCTATTTGCTTCTCATTGCATCCCACCACATAGGAATTTATTTCTTCATAAGGCTCATCAAAGACGGTGAATTTAATGGTGTCACCACTGAAAACTCCTTGGGATTTCAGGTCATCTGTTTTGTAGTAAGATGGGATAGCCCATGCAGGAGCATTTGCAATATCAGGTAGAGGCTCAGCAAGTTTAACAATTGTCTTTGGCTTATCTACTTCTTTTGCTGGATCTTCAATTTTGCTTATTTTATATGTTTTACCTTCCAGGACCAGGAAATGGGATGAGGGATTAAATCCAAGAAGCGGTTTTTCTACCTTGTAAGTATATCTATCTACAATAGTTCCAGTATCACCCATCATAAAGTTACTCTGATAGGCAAATATGTTCCCATCTGACAGAACAGGATATGGGGAAGTGATATAGACCCAGTTCTTATATTTGTTTGCAGTTAAAGGCAGATTATTGGTTGTAAAGTAGCTATCCAGAAATGCAAATAGCGCTTCAGCAGTTGCTCCATTTTCTGCAGAGACATAAATGGAAATGGGATCTGGGTCATCTTTGTTGTAGATAGTTAGATTGATATAACCACTAACACCCGATTCAACCAATTGTGTCAAAGAGCCAAGTGCTGGGACAAATTCACTTGCTTCTACCTTAACAGATGGATCAAACACCTGGTTTTTGCTAAAGCGGATGGAGCTTGCAGTAAGGAGGTATCCATCTTTTTCAGCCTGCCAGACTCTTACAAGCAGCGCTGCAGCATACTGGAATAGGACTTTGAAGTACTCTGTGAAGTATTCCTTATATTCTACTCTTGACCATATATCTGATAGATAATCCCATAGATATTCAATATCTGGAGAATCGTTATAAACAATTGGTGGATCATCCACTGCTATTACTGTTTCATCAGAATCAGTAAACATTCCATTTGAAACGAGGAGACGAAGGAAATAGAAGCCGGGCTTATCGACTCTAAACCTGAGGTAAGGATATTTACTCCATGAACCCTGTATCGGCTTTATAATTCTGAACCTGATACCGGTAGAAGATGGTGGAAAAATAGGCTTATTGATTGTAAGGGTATTTGGAGAAACAGAAGTAATATCATATAGACCATTATTATAGACCACTTTATAGTTGGTTGTAAGAATTATAGGTTCTGAAAAATGGATAGTATCTGTCCAATCTGTTTCAGTAGTCCAGCCATCTATGATTGTTATATTAGAATTACTTGTTTCAGGGCAATTCCTGAGCTCCCATTTATAAGTAAGATCTGCACCATATAGGTCCTTGCTATTAGCCCTCACATCAATCATGGGATTATTAGCGTACATATATACTCTCTTTGGCTTTTCAGCCTGAGCCTTAACCGGTGTCCAGGTAATAAATAGGCCGTTACCTACACCTATGTGTGTAAAATCGATTCTAGTTGGGTTTCCACCATAGCTAATATATGTGAAAACGAGGTTAACATTATTCAGATTGGGGGTATTGTAAAAGATAGAAGTGATATTATCAGTGGTTCTAACCTTATGGGTTGTCCTGTACCACACCCCATTTGTATCTTTTACAGCTATATAGGCAGTATCCCTTAACCCCGTTTTATCAAGTGCAAGTTGAACTGTATCTATTGAAAGGCCATTGAATTCGGGAATTATTGTACAGACTCCATCTCTTTCTATCCATCCAAGACTATCTTTGCCAAAAGAGATGGCATGGCAGTAATTCCCCGCTTTAATAGCAATTCCTATAAAAGGAGTCTTTTTATTGATGCTCCCTTCTATAGTTCCAGGGATAGCAGGAGGATTAGTTAATTTGATTTTAAATATAGCAGACCAGGGATTACTTATTTCAGCCCAGCCAGGTAGAGTAAGATCCGTTTCAATATATACTTTCTGTAATCCGCCTTCGTTTATGACTGTAGAAACGACATTATCATACGATTCAAAAGCAGCACCACCTGCTGCCCATTCACAAACATTCCATTTATCTCCTTTTGGTGTATAATTTGGCATATAAAGGATTATAAGCGAAAGAGATTAATAAAAACAATTATTTTGCGTTATAAGAATTATGTGTAGTGACTTACCTCCGCGAAACCCCCCCTGGAGTTCTCCTTTCTAAAATGGGAAGGAGAGGGGTTGTCTCCAGGGGGGGATGCCTTTCATGTCCCTTCTCCTTCCCTTTTTTTTAACTTATATTGATTCTTCATTATAAGAATTATGCAGTGGAAAAGCCCATATTTCAGCAATGGGCTTGGGAGATCACAGGCCAAAAAGGGAACCCTATGAGCTGACATAGGGTTCTATAATCATGGCCTGAAAAAGGACCTTCCCGTTCCACTGCAGGGTAGCCCTGGCTACCTTTTTTTAGCTTGTAAAATAACCCTATTTTCCTGTTATAAGAATTATGAGCGGGAAATGGGCCCATGCCGGTTCTCTTGGGCCCGGGAATCCAGGATCCGCCTTTGCTGGTTCTGGTAGAGAACCCCTGAGCCGGCAGGGGGCCAGGTGCAAATCCTGGACCAGCGGGGTAAGGTGAGGGGTTCCTAACCGCTCGGCTTTTTTTAACTCTATGAAAATAACCCTATTTTCCTGTTATAAGAATTATGGAAAGAGCAGGGACAGGCCTGAACTGGCATTCAGGCTTGAAATTCAAATCCCTTTCCTTGGTTAGTTTAAGCCAAGGAAAACTCCCCATGCCAGTGGGGAATCCGGGTGCAAATCCCGGACTGGGGGAAGGGAAACTGGATTTCTAACCTGCTCTTTTTTTTTAGTTATAAGGTTTAAGGTGCCGGAAATAGTTTCTGGCATCTATCTATCCCATTGAATGGCCCACAATGGGGTAGATAAAAAAGAGATGGGCCTTAGAAAGGAAAAAATTATGGTAGTAATAACGAAAGAAACCCTTCCGCTGCACAAATTGGAAGGCAAGAAATTTCTGGTTAAAGAGGTTCTGGAAGATGACTTGGAGGGGGAGGAGGTGACTCTTATCAGTGGGATTTCCGCAATTGAGGGATTCCTCCCTCCGGGAGTTAAGAAGGTCTTCGTCGGGGACTTCTTCTCCTCATCAACTTTGGAATTTGTTGTGATGGTCTTTTATTCAGCTGGCACAGAAATAAGTCCAAAGGAAGCTATTAACCAGTTAGTTCCCGGTAAAAAGCCGTTGGCTGCGTTCGAGGTCAAGTATTTCAAATTCAAAGCTGTCTAACCTTCTCTTCCCCCCCCTCCTTCCTCTTCTTCCTCCTCCTTTTTTTAGTTATAAGAACCTTGAGGAGGTTAGAGATGAAAAGGTTATTTTTTGCCTCAACAAATGAGGCAAAGCTCCTCGAATTTGGGGCCCTTCTTGGTCCTCTTTGGGTCCCAAAGAATCTCCCTCCAGTCGAAGAGGATCCCTTGCGTTATTATGTCAACGCAAGGAAAAAGGCTTTGGCCTTGTTTTTCTCTCTTCCATCCCGGCTTCTTGCCGATGCTATTGTAATCGGCGAAGACTCCGGGTTGGAAATTGGGGCCCTTGGTGGGTGGCCCGGTCCTGTTAGTAACCGGGTTGCCCCAGACCCTGCCAAGATCCAGCTAATCTTGGACAGGCTAGGTGAGACTGCTGACCGGAAAGCACGGTATGTTTCCGTGCTTTCCGTTATTGTTCCTCTTCCTGGGAAATATCGGTTTCAAGAACATTCGATCAGTGCCTCTCTTGAAGGTGAAATCTCTCAATCCCCTTCTCCTGTTAAAGGTCTATTCGAGTACGATCGAATATTCCTCGTTAGTGGGGTTCCTCTTTCTGAACTTCCCCTAGAAGTTAGGCTTCGAATCAGCCACCGAGCTCAGGCCGCTATGAAGGTCAAAGCCTTCCTAAATAGCCTACCTTAATCAATCCCGCCTTTTTCCCCCTTTTTTTAGGTTATGGAATCGCCTCAAAATGCCCCCTGATTTTGGTTATAAGAATTATAGAAAGGAGGCTAGACATGGAAGATAAGCAAACCGGGACTCCCAAGCCCGCTCAAAAGGGCTTGGGAGAAAAAAAGTTCTTCCCCTCCCAAAAAAAGGGGATGGGGGGCCTTGTTGTAGGCAAAAAGTTGTGTTTCTGTGCCAACTGTAATAGTTGGCACATCCTCAAAAAGGGGGAGCCCTTTATTCCCTGCCCTAAGTAGCTCCTCCTTCTCCCCCCTCCCCCCTCCCTTCCTGGGCGGTTCTGCCCAATCCCCTTTTTAGGGTATAGGTTCTTTTTTTAGCCTATAGAAATTTGCTGAAAAAATGAGTGTTTTTTGTGGTATAAGATACTCGGTTAGGGCATAGTGCCCTTGCCATAATAAACAATAAAAAAGAAAGGAGTAAAAAATGATGAAAGCAAAAGATTTTTTGGAAAGAATTTGGGCGGATACGTATCCATTCAAGGATTTGGTATTCGCCTGTTTAGAATCTGTTTTCCCTCCAAACAGAGGGGAAACAGGTATCATTTTGGACAGGTATAGAGAGGATGTACAGGGAGGAAGTGGAATCCATGTAGAACTCAGTTGCCATCAAAATTACGAGGCAACTGAGGAATGGGGTGAAGGGAGGGTCCACTGGCAAACTAGCAGTGGACATCAGGTTGTATTTAGATTGAGATGGAAAGAGAAGGATGGATGGATGATAGAAGAAGTAGTAATAGGGAGTGATTCTAGTAAGAACTTGTACCCTCTTGTGAGGTCTATTTCACAAGAATTTGACATTCGAGTAGAGGTAGTCTCTTTTGATGAATAGATTCCTGGAAAAGGAGAAGAAGAATGAAAGCAAAAAAGTTTTTTGAAAAGGTTTGGAAAGATGGAATTGTAGATAAAGAGTCTATGGATTCCGTTTTTCATTGTCTGGATGCTGTTCGTCCTCCATTTAGAGGAGAGATGAAGATATCCATGGATATAATATTTGACGCATGTGTTGGAGATATCTCTTTATACTTGAGATGTGAGAATGAGGATCCTGGGATATATGGATGTGGTACTCTTCTTTGTACTTACGACCTTGGAGATGACAACACCCCTTATGTAGTTGCATTCCATCTAAGATGGGTGGAGGGTTGTGATTGGTTTGTAACTAAGGTCCAAATAGATAAGAAATTACCCAGTAGTGTACGCTCCTTTTTAAAACAAGCTTGTGAAGAATCTGGAGTTTCTTTCGTTGAAGAAGGGATAAAATCACATGATAAAGAAGAGTCTGAAGCTTCTCTTATTGATATAGCATCACATGATAAATAGGCTTAAAACCGCCAAAACGGTCTAAAATTTCACTTTTCTGGCTTCCTATATAGGGGAATATATAGGGAAGGCCTAAAAATCGATTTTTGAGCCCGTTTTGGCGGTTTAGCAAGATTTACTATTCCCCTTGGCAGTTTGCCTCCCTGCCAGGGGATATAACCAGGAGGCAAAAAAGAAAGGAGAAAAAAGATGAATTGTATTAGAGTATTTTTAAATCCATTTGAAACAGTTTTTACAACACCTCATTTTTTCTGGATACCAGATGAAAACGGGCGGAGACAGTTACTTTCTCTTGATTCTCCACCTCAGGAATTTTTCGAAGTAATGGAGAAATACAGTCCAAATGTGGTAAAAGTTCACACCAATATCGAAGGGCCACGATGGGACTGTAAAGTCCACTATACTGTAATTTTTGATGGAACTGTCGTTATAGATATGCGAGAAAGTTTCTATAGTGGTTGTTACGCTTCGATGATGTGGGAGACAAATCTAGTTTACAAGATGGTCTCTCGTGACCTTCACAGGTTTTTTAGATACTTGTTCAGGTGGTGTTCAGATGGATATATTTTAAAGGATTTTAACTATAACATGGAGAGGTTTAGTATAATTAACTATGAATTTGAAAAAAAGATAGTTTAATCCCCCCAGCATTTTGCCTCCCTGCCGGGGAGAAGATAAAACAAGGAGGCAAAGAAAGGAGTAAAAAAATGGAAATACTAAAATTAGTGAAATGGAAAAGTAATGAAGATAAAGGAATGTTTTATTTGGAGATCAGTCCTGAAACAGGACTGATTATGAACCCAAGGGGGAGGTGTCCCCATGTGTTTACTTTTTTGAGGGTACTATCCTCGATTTTAGGAAAGGAGGATTGGGAAGAGTTGAAGAAAGCCCATCGGGAAAGAAAGAACCCATGGGGAATAGTCGAAAGGGTAGGGATGTCAGGATGTAGGGATTTTAAACTAGTTTTTAATTGTCTAGATAGAACTGGTCTTAGTAGAGTGATTTTTGATATTGGTTCAGAGGTTCATATTTCAATGTATAGAAAATTGAATTATGGAGTCAGGATTAAGTATCCTGACATTTATCCTTTGATAAGTAGAGTAAAATTTGAGTTCCGGGATGGTCCGGAATTTGGATGGGAAGAAGTGAGCCTTCAAGAAGTTTATTTCTTTCAGCCTGGTTCAGATGTCCCACCTGAGTGGGAATATCCTCCATGGATAGCAAAGTTGGTACGAATGGGGGCTTTTGAAAGCGAGATCAAATGGATTCTGGATAACAGATTCAAAGATATTACCGAGACATGGGATAAATGTGAGGATTATGGATGGATGAGATGGCTCCTGAGTCGGTTGGGAGTGGACTTGTGTGAGGAGGAAATTAGACGAAGAAAGGAGGAATATACAAGTAAGATAGAAAAAATGTTTTCTGATGTCCAAGTTGGAGGGGATGAATGGAGGTGAATGGAAATGAGGACTGAAGGAATCCTCCCTGTTATAGATGGGGATTATACCCCATCTCCCACCGAAAATCCTGCCTGAAGGGCAATTCTGCCCAATTCCCTTTCTTTAGATTCTATAGTTGACTTTTTCAACATTTTTATTTAATAATAGGATTAACAAAAAAAATAGAGGAGCTATTCATGGGATTACCATTTGTAATGCACGAAGCAACGCAAAAGATATTAGGGTTTGAAGACCCCTGGATACGGTATGTGTCCACTACGGGAGATGACAATAACGATGGAAAGACAATGGCAACT
>Ga0078972_1000768_pt1 | contig 131876 bp, 124 predicted proteins | sample YelNatPaOPGAMG01_FD_67568 | JGI IMG/M metagenome (GOLD analysis project Ga0078972, IMG submission 67568) | Hot spring thermophilic microbial communities from Obsidian Pool, Yellowstone National Park, USA - OP-RAMG-01 (SPADES assembly) (version 2) | ecosystem: Environmental > Aquatic > Thermal...
AGCATCCGATAGAAGGGAAAGGTCAGGAAGCTCGCTCATGCCTCCCGTCGAATCATATCCGCCGTGGTCGCGTCAATTCACAATCGATTCAACTGGCCGACGGACCAGGATGAGCAGATACGGGACATCTATCTCAACGAAACCAGCTTTTGGAAAAACATTCCCGAGGCAGTGTGGGAAACCCATATCGGCGGCTATCAGGTGATCAAGAAATGGCTTTCCTACCGGGAAGAAACCATCATCAACCGCGCTCTCAAGCCCGAGGAAATCCGCCACGTCATGGAAACCGCCCGACGTCTTGCCGCGATCCTGCTTCTCGGCCCCGACCTCGACGCCAGCTTCCGCGCCTGCGCCGAGGCTCATGCCGTAAAACAGCGCTGAACTGCCCACCACAAAAACAACGAAATCGGCTCATCGTCTCCTCAAACCGCCGGCATCGCCTGGTCGATGATCGCGCGCGTGTCGATCGCCGTCGTGAACGCGCCGTAGGCGGCGCCGCGCGGCGCCAGGCGTAGCCGGCAAAAACCCTCCGCCAGCGGATCCTCCCAGGCGATCAGCACCGCCGCCGCGGCAGCGAGGGCGAGGCTTTCCACCAGTTGCCGCGCCTCCCCCTCCCGCGCCTTGGAAAAATCGAAGCTTTCCACCAGCGCGTCATAGGCCGCGTCATGGCCGCGCGCGGCGTCGAGAAATCCCGCAAGCGCCGCCACACTCTCCTGATCGCGGGCCAGCGCGCGCAGAACGTCGAGCGCGATGACATTGCCCGAGCCCTCCCAGATCGCGTTCAGCGGCGATTGGCGGAACAGCCGCGGCATCGGCCCGGATTCGATATAGCCGCCGCCGCCGAGACACTCCATCGCCTCATAGACGAAGCCCGGGGCGCGCTTGCAAACCCAGTATTTGGCGATCGGCGTGAGCAGCCGCGCCAGCGGGTCGCCGGCATCGAAAGCCTGCGCGAGCCGCATCGCAAGCGCCGTCGCCGCACCGCTTTCGAGGGCGAGATCGGCGAGCACGGCGGCCATCAGCGGCTGGTCGATCAGGCGCCGCTGAAACGCCGCGCGATGCGCGGTATGCCACAGCGCCTGCGCCAGCGCGCTTCGCATCTGCTGCGCCGAACTCACCACGCAATCGAGCCGGGTGTGCTGGACCATCCGGATGATGGTGGCCACGCCGCGCCCCTCCGGGCCGACGCGCCGCGCCAGCGCACCATGATATTCGATTTCGGAGGAGGCGTTGGAGCGATCGCCGAGCTTGTCCTTGAGGCGGAGGATGCGAAAACCGCGGTTGCGCGCGCCATCGGGGGTCCAGCGCGGCACGAGGAAGCAGGTGAGGCCTTTTTCGGTCTGGGCGAGCGTCAGAAAGGCATCGCACATCGGCGCGGAGCAGAACCATTTGTGGCCGCGGAGACTGTACCAGCCGGGCTCGCCGCTCGGCGTCGCGGTCGTGGTATTGGCGCGAACGTCCGAGCCGCCTTGTTTTTCCGTCATCGCCATGCCGATCGTGACGCCGGCTTTCTCGCCGGCGGGGCGCATTGCGGGATCATAGCGCCCGGCGCGGATGCCGGGCTCCCACGCGGCGGCGACGTCTGGCTCCGCGCGCAGCGCCGGCACCGCGGCATAGGTCATGGTCATCGGGCAGCTCGTCCCGGAATCGGCCTGGCCGGTGAGGTAGAGGATGGCGGCGTGGGCGACATGGCCGGCAGCCGCGCCGCTCCAGGGAAGCGCGGCGAAACCGCTTTCGAGCCCGAGCGCCATGAGCGCGTGATAGGCGGGATGAAACGAAACCTCGTCGATGCGCCGGCCCTGGTGATCGAAATTGTTGAGGACCGGCGGATGGCGGTTGGCCTGCTCGCCCCAGGCGATGACCTCGGCCGAGCCTACGCGCGCGCCGAGCGCGGCGAGGCCGGCGCGATGCGCCGCACCCCCCGTGCGCGCGAGGGCTGCGACCAGCATGCGGTCGCTGGAAAACGCATTGAAATCCTCGAGCGCGGGAGGCTGGTTGAAAACCTCGTGGGTGTCGAGTTCGGCAACCGGTCGGATCGCGGCCATGGCGGCTCCTTGTGGACATCGCTCGGCGCCTTCGCTCCCCGCCATGGCGCCCGCGCCAGTTTGCCACAGAGCGGGCCGCGCACCCAAACCCCGCGCGGCCCGCGTTGACATCGCAAAACCCCCGCGCGATGATGCTTCCATCCGAGGGGAGCCCTGGGGATGGGGCTGAGAGTCCGCAGGCGGCGTGCCGCACCGCGGAGACCCTGCAAGAACCTGATCCGGATCATGCCGGCGTAGGGACGGGGTTTTCTAGGCGCTAAGCCACCACTCCTCCCCGCGCCGCACCAAAAAGGAGAGGATGAAGCCGATGAACGTCCAGGCCAAGCCCAGCGCCGTCACCACCGGGCCGATCACCGGCTCACGAAAAGTGTTTTCCGCCCCGCCCGGCCGCGCCGATCTCGCGGTGCCGTTCCGCGAGGTCATCCTCGCGCCCGGCGCCGGCGAGGCGCCGGTCCGGCTCTATGATCCTTCCGGCCCCTATACCGATCCCGCGGCGGTCATTGATCTCGAAGCCGGCCTGCCGCCGCTTCGCGCCCCCTGGCTCGCGGCGCGCGGTTTTGCGGCGGCCCAACCCCGCGCGCTTCGCCCCGAGGATAACGGCAACGCCGCGCCCGATCGCCTCGTGCCCCCCTGCCCCGCCGCGCCGCGGCTGCTCGCCGGGCACCCGGGGGAACTGGTGACGCAATACGAATTCGCCCGCGCCGGGATCATCACCGAAGAGATGATCTATGTCGCGCATCGCGAGAATCTCGGCCGCCGTGTCGCCGCCGAGGGGGCGGCCGCGCGCCGCGCCGATGGCGAGGCTTTCGGCGCCGCCATTCCGGAATTCGTCACCCCGGAATTCGTCCGCGCCGAAATCGCCGCCGGGCGCGCGATCATTCCGGCCAACATCAACCACCCCGAGATCGAGCCGATGATCATCGGGCGCAATTTCCTGGTGAAGGTCAACGCCAATATCGGCAATTCGGCGGTCACCTCCTCGGCCGCCGAGGAAGTGGAAAAACTCGTCTGGGCGATCCGCTGGGGCGCCGATACGGTCATGGATCTTTCCACCGGCCGCAACATCCACAATATCCGTGGCTGGATCATGCGCAATTCGCCGGTGCCGATCGGCACCGTGCCGATCTATCAGGCTTTGGAAAAAGTCGATGGCGACCCGGAAAAACTCACCTGGGAGGTGTTCCGGGACACTTTGATCGAGCAGGCCGAGCAGGGCGTCGATTACTTCACCATCCATGCCGGCGTGCGCCTCGCCTATGTGCCGCTCACCGCGCGGCGGGTGACGGGGATTGTCTCGCGTGGCGGCTCGATCATGGCGCGGTGGTGTCTGGCGCATCACCAGGAGAGCTTTCTCTTCGAGCGGTTCGATGAGATTTGCGACATCATGCGCCGCTATGATGTCTCGTTCTCGCTCGGCGATGGGCTGCGCCCCGGCTCGATCGCTGATGCCAACGACGCGGCGCAATTCGCCGAGCTGGAAACGCTCGGCGAGCTGACCAAAATCGCCTGGTCCAAGGGCTGCCAGGTGATGATCGAGGGCCCCGGTCATGTGCCGATGCACAAGATCAAGGTGAACATGGAAAAGCAGTTGGAAACCTGCGGCGAGGCGCCGTTCTACACGCTCGGACCGCTCACCACCGATATCGCGCCCGGCTATGACCACATCACCTCGGCGATCGGGGCCGCGATGATCGGCTGGTTCGGCACCGCCATGCTCTGCTATGTCACACCCAAGGAGCATTTGGGGCTGCCCGATCGCGATGATGTCAAGGCCGGCGTCATCACCTATCGCATCGCCGCCCATGCCGCCGATCTCGCCAAGGGGCACCCCAACGCGCAGCTCCGCGATGACGCGCTGTCGCGGGCGCGCTTTGATTTCCGCTGGGAGGATCAGTTCAACCTCGCCCTCGACCCCGACACGGCGCGCAAGTTCCACGACGCGACCTTGCCCAAGGATGCGCACAAAGTCGCGCATTTCTGCTCGATGTGCGGGCCGAAATTCTGCTCCATGCAGATTACCCGCGATCTTCGCGCCGAGGCCGAGCGGCTGGCCGGGATGGCGGCGAAAAGCGAGGAGTTCCGTGAGCACGGCGGCGCGCTCTATGTGCCGGCTGAAGCCGCCGCGGAGCAGCCATGAGCGCGCCGCCGGCCACCGCCATCGTCGGCGGCGGCATCATCGGTCTGGCAATCGGCTGGCGGCTGGCGCAAGCCGGGGTTGGCGTCGAGATTTTCGAGCGCGAGGCCGCCGGGCGCGGCGCCAGTTGGGCGGCGGCCGGGATGCTCGCCGCCGGCGTCGAGAGCGAGCCCGGCGAGGCCGCGCTCTGCCGCCTCAACCGGCTCGGCCAGGCGCTGTGGCCGGATTTCGCCGCTGAACTCGAGCGCGCGGCCGGGCTCAGCGTCGGGCTGCGCCGGGAAGGCACGATCGAAATCGCGCTGACCCGCGATGACGCGGCGAAACTCCGCCATGTTTTCGATTTTCAGCGGGCCCAGGGGGTCACGTTGGAATGGCTCACGCCGGCGGAAGCGCGGGCGCGCGAGCCGCATCTCGGGACACAGCTCGCCGGCGCGGTGTTCAGCCCGCACGATCATCAAGTGGATAATCGCGCCGTTGTCGTCGCCCTCCGCCGCGCCTTTCTCGCCGCCGGAGGGGTGCTGCGCGAGGCCGCCCCGGTCGCCGCCGTCGTGTGCGCGGGGGACAGGGTCACGGGGCTGGAACTCGGCACCGGCGAATTCCGCCCCTGTCATCGTGTCGTGCTCGCCGCCGGCCCCTGGTCGAGCCTGCTCGCCGGCCTGCCCGAGGCCGCGCGTCCCGCCGTGCGCCCGATCAAGGGGCAAATGCTGGCGCTCGGGATGGACCCGGCGGCGCCGCTGCTTTCCCATGTTCTCTGGACGCCCCGGGTCTATCTCGTGCCACGCGGCGATGGCCGGCTGATCGTCGGCGCCACCACCGAGGAGCGCGGGTTCGATACCGCGATCACCGCGGGGGGCATGTTTTCCCTCCTGGAGGGCGCCTGGCGCGCCCTGCCGGCGATCGAGGAATTGCCGATCATCGAGACCTGGGTCGGCTTTCGCCCCGGCTCGCGCGATGACGCCCCGCTGCTCGGCCCGCATGGCCCGGAAGGCTTGGTTTTCGCCACCGGCCATCACCGCAACGGCATCCTGCTCGCCCCGCTCACCGCCCAACTCATCGTGCGCTATCTGCTGGAAGGCGCGATCGATCCTGCAATGCGCCCCTTCCTGCCCGACCGCTTTGCCGCCCGCGAGGTGCCGGTCGGATGAACGCGGGGATCGAGGAAATCCTCCGCGTCAACGGCGTGGCCGAGCCTTATTTGCCGCGACTGCTCGATCTGCTCGCGCGCAAGGGGGTGATCGGGCGGAAGGGCGTGGCCGTCGCCCTCAATGACGCGGTGGTGCCGGCCAGCGTCTGGGAAAAAACCGTGCTCCGCCCGGGCGACCGGATCGAGATCGTGCGCCCCTTCGGCGGAGGCTGAGCCATGGACGATGTTTCGCTCACCATCGCGGGAAAATCCTTTTCTTCCCGGCTCCTGCTCGGCAGTGGCGGCTATCCCAACCGGCAGATCCTGCTCGATGCGATTCGCGCTGCCCGACCGGCGATGGTGACCGTCGCGATCCGCCGCATCAGCCTCGAAGCCTATGCCGAAAGCCTCGTCGATCTGCTCGCGGAGCAGACCCTGCTGCCCAACACGGCGGGTTGCGCCAGCGTGCGCGATGCCGTGCTCACCGCCGAGCTGGGCCGCGAGGCGCTCGCCACCGATTGGGTCAAGCTCGAACTCATCGGTGATCGCGAGACGCAATACCCGGACGTCGAATTACTGCTCAAGGCAACCGAGGAGCTGGTGCGCAAGGGGTTCATCGTGCTGCCCTATTGCAACGATGATCCGGTGACCTGCCGCAAGCTCGCCGATCTCGGTGCGGCCGCCGTGATGCCGCTTGGCGCACCGATCGGCACCGGGCTCGGCATCGCCAATCCCCATGCCATCGCGCGCATCTGCGCCACCAGCGCGGTGCCGGTCATTCTCGATGCCGGTATTGGCACGGCGTCGGACGCGGCGCAGGCGATGGAGCTGGGCTGCGCTGGCGTGCTGCTCAATACCGCCGTCGCCGGCGCCGAAAACCCGCCGCTGATGGCGCGTGCGATGCGCGAGGCAGTGTGCGCCGGGCGCCACGCGCGGCTCGCCGGGCGCATCGCCAAACGCACCCAGGCCGAGCCATCGAGCCCGCAGCTCGGCCTCGTCGGCAGCGGCTGAGCGTGCATACCGCGAGCAGCGCGCTGCTCGAAGCGCTCAACGAGGCCGGCGTCAGCTACATCTTCGCCAATCTCGGCAGCGACCATCCGCCGATCGTCGAGGCGCTGGCGCAAGCTGAGGCCGAGAGCCGCCCGGCGCCCCGCCTTATTACCTGCCCGAACGAGATGGTGGCGCTTTCCGCCGCCCACGGCTTCGCCCTGGCGAGCGGGCAGGCGCAGGCGGTGCTGGTGCATGTCGAGTGCGGCACCCAGGCGCTCGGCGGCGCCATCCACAACGCCGCCAAGGGGCGGATTCCGGTGCTGATCCTGGCCGGCGCCTCGCCTTTCACCCAGGAGGGTGAGCTTCCCGGCAGTCGCAACGAATTCATCCAGTGGATCCAGGATGTCCACGACCAGCGCGGCCTGGTGCGCGGCTATATGCGCTACGACAATGAAATCCGTAGCGGTCGCAACATCAAGCAACTGGTCCATCGCGCCCTGCAATTCGCCACGAGCGACCCCAAGGGCCCGGTCTATCTGATGGCCGCGCGCGAGATGCTGGCCGAAGAGGTTCCCGCGGTCGCGATCAACCCCGCGCACTGGCGCCCCATCGCCCCGACCGCCCTCGCGCCCGACAGTGTCGGCGCAATCACCGACGCCCTGGCCGAGGCGCGCCGCCCGCTCATCGTCACCTCTTATCTCGGGCGCAACCCGGCCGCGGTCGCCCCGCTCACCCGCCTCGCGCGGCGGCTTGGCGCGGGCGTGCTTGAATCCGTCCCCAGTGCGATGAATTTCCCCCATGACGATCCGCTCTATCAGGGCAATCAGTGGAACGAGGCCGAGCGGAACCCGGCGCTCGCGGAAGCCGATTGCGTGCTCGTGGTAGAGAGCGACGTGCCGTGGATCCCGCGCCACAACCGCCCGGCTGCGGAAGCGCGGGTGTTTCATATCGATACCGATCCGCTCAAGGAGCAAATGGCCCTCTGGTATATCGGCGCCGAGCGGCGTTTTCGCGCCGATGCCGCGACCGCGCTCGCCCAGCTCGACGCGGCCCTCGCGGCCCGCGCGATCGACCCCGCGCGACGCGCCGAGCGCCTCGCCCACTATGCCGCCCGCCATGAGGGGCGCGCCCGTGCGCTCGCCGCCCGCGCCGCGGCTGGCCATACCCCGCTCACCGGGGATTATCTCACCGCCCGGCTGAAAACCCATCTCGATACAAAAACGATCATCGTCAATGAGGGGATTTCCCACTTCCCGGCGATCTTCGACCAGATCGCGCCGACCACGCCGGGAAGCATGCTCGGCAGCGGCGGCGGCGCGCTGGGATGGAACGGCGGGGCGGCGATCGGCGTGAAACTCGCCCGCCCCGATCACACCGTGATCGCGCTCACCGGCGATGGCTCCTATATGTTTTCCATCCCCGCCACCGTGCATTGGATGGCGCGGCAGTATCGGACCCCGTTTCTCCAGGTGATCTACAACAACCGGGGCTGGAAATCGCCGAAACTCTCGACCCTCGCGCTCCACCCCGACGGCTACGCGGCGCGCGCGGGTGAGATCGGCGCAAGCTTCGACCCGCCGCCCGACTACGCCGGCATTGCCGCAGCCGCCGGCGGCGCCTTCGCGCGCCGCGTGCGGACATCCGAGGAACTCGATGCGGCGCTCGCCGCGGCCCTCCACGCCATCAGGGTCGAGCGCCGCGCGGCGGTGCTCGATGTCTGGCTGCCAGCGTTTTAGGGCGAGACGAGCGGCTTCGCGGCAAGCCGCTCAAGCACGCGAAGCGGCGCTTTTTCCGGATCGATCATGGCATCGAGCGGCAGATGAAATGTCTGCTCCAGGGCAAATCGCCCGGCCAGGGCCGCGTGCAGCACCTGATCGGTATAGACGATCCAGGTGGCGCCGGGGGGAAAGGCGAGTTTGACGCGCGGCGCGGCGCGCTGATAGCTCTCGTCGAGCTTGCCCCGGTCATGCAGCCCGAGCATCAGGAAATCGTAGGGGCTGCGGCGTCCCTTGGTGAGGCCGAGCCGCTCCAGCGCCCAGGCGGCGCCGGGCCAGGGGCGCTGGAGGCGAGGGAAAAATTTCTCGGCAAAATCGGGGAAATTCTCTCCCACCTCCCATTGGCGAACCGTGCCGTCGGGCGCGATGTTGGAAAACACGCGCAGAATGCGCCGCCCGCGCATCGGTCGCGTGGGGAAAGCATCGACATGCAGCCGGCGATCGTCGTGGCGGGGCGAGGTCGGGCGCTGATCGATCTCGATCGGGCGATAGCTGGTGCGCGCCCGCTCCAGCCCGCGCGCGTAGCCGGGTATCAGGCCGACCAACAATGATCGCGCCTGACGGCCGAAGCGGTCGAGCATGGCGCCGAGCCGCTGCTCCTCCGAGCCAGAAAGCGTGCTGGCGTTGACCTTGCCGGTAATCGGATCGAAGCTGATATTCTTGCGGCTCTGATCCGCGAGGGCGGGGCTCAAAAACCCCTCCTCGCCGGGCAGGAGGCGAAACGGCAAATCAGGGAACAGCAGAACCTTCCCCGATTCGAGCGCATCGCCGGCACGCGCGCGGATCGCCGCGTCGAACGGCCCCGCCCAGTCGAGCCCACGAAATTCCTCCACGACCTCGGTTTCGCGCATCGTCCTCCGTCCTTGCTCCACGGGAACCCCCGCGCTATTCGCGCCGCAACACACGATCCATGACAAAATGCGCCAGGCCATGGGCGGCGAAATCATGCGCCAGCGCGTCTTCATCATAGACCGCCCCGAGCCAGTCGAGAAATGCCATCCGCCCCTCGCCCTCGGCGGCGTAGCGCAGCAGGAAGGCATCGAGAATGCCGCTCCGCGCGCCGCGAAAATGCCCGAAACGCCAGGAGAGCTGGCGCAACGCCTCGGCCACGGGATGCCCGTTCAGGATGAGAAAGATGGCGGCGGCGAAGCCTGCCCGGTCGGCGCCCGATTTGCAGTGCACCAGCGCCGGCTCCGCCATGCCGCGCAACACCGCGGCCAGCGCCGCGACATCGGCGCGCCGGGGCAGCCGGCTTGCCACCGGCGCGTCGATGAAGGTGATGCCGAGCGAAGCCGCGGCTTCCCGCGTCAGCGCATCCGAGCCATTGGCGCAGCGCCCGCGTAGATTGATCACCGTGCGCAAGCCATAGCGCCGCACCAGGGCGGCAAGCCGCGCCGGGGTCGGGTGGTTGGAGCGATAGAGTCTTCCCGGCACCACCACCCCGGCATTGCTCCAAAACAGGCGAAAGACTGCGTGATCGATCAGCAGGCTGTCGAGCCAGGCCCGCCTTCGCCCGCCCGGCGCGCCGAGATCGCCGCGAAAAATCGTGTCCATCTTCCCTCAGAGCCTGAAAATCAATCGAACTTGAAAAAGCACGCCCTCTGGAAACATTGGCTTTTTCCCGTGAGTTTCCGAGAAAGAGGGCATTCTTTTTCAAACTCTCAGGTGCCGCCCACCGGGTCGCGGCTCACCCGCACGCGCTCGACCCGGCGGCCATCCATCGTCAGCACCTCGAAACGCCAGCCGCCGAAGACGATGCGATCGCCGATTTGCGGCACCCGGCGCAGCAGCGCCAGCACCAGGCCGGCGAGGGTGTGATAGCTGCCGGCGGCCGGCAGGGGCGGCAGATCGAGCTGCACCTTGAGTTCGTCCACCGGCATCAGCCCGTCGAGTTCACGCTCGACCTCGCCCTGGTCATGCGCGGTGGCGACAGGGGCGGCCTCGGCGGGATCGCCGACGATCGCCTCCAGCAGATCGGTCGCCGTCACCATGCCCTCGAAACTGCCGTATTCGTCCATCACCACGGCGATGCCGAGGGGGTCGGATTTGAGCCGCGCCAGCGCATCGAGTGCCGAGACGGTATCGGGAATGACCATCGGCTGGCGCAGCGCCGCGGCGAGCGAGAATTCCCCGCCATCGAGCAAGCGGTCAAGGATATCCTTGGTCTGGACGATGCCCACCACGTTATCGACCGCGCCGTCGCAGACCACGAAGCGCGAATGCGGCGAGGCCTTGAGCGTGGCGATGATGTCGCGCCTCGGATCGGTGCGGTCGATCCAGGCGATTTCGGTGCGCGGCGTCATGATCGCGCGCACCGGCTTATCCGCAAGCCGCAGCAACCGCTCGATCATGTCGCGCTCCTCGGTCTCCAGCACGCCGGCCTCGGTACCCTCGACGAGGAGCGCCTTGAGTTCCTCCTCGGTCACCGCCGGGCTCGGCAGGCGGGAAAAGCCGAAGGCGCGCAATACCAGCGCCGAGGAGCGCCCGAGCAGCCAGACCACCGGCGCACCGATCCGCGCCAGCAGGGCAACCGGCCCGGCGACCTGCACTGCCGTCCGCTCCGGCCAGCGGAGCGCGATCTGCTTGGGCACCAACTCACCGAGCACGAGCGTCAGATAGGTGATCAGCAGCACCACCAGAACATAGGAAAGACCGCCAGCGAGCGGGCCCGCCCCGATCAGCGGGGTGAGCCAGGCGGTAAAGCGGCTCGCCAATCGCGCGCCGCCGAACACCCCGGCGAGAATGCCGGTCAAGGTCATGCCGACCTGAATGGTCGGCAGGAAACGCTGCGGATCTTCGGCCAGTTGGCGGGCGAGCAGCGCGCGCCCCTCGCCCTTGCGCTCCAGAACCGCGAGCCGTGCCCGGCGCACGGAAACGAGCGCGAGTTCGCTTAAGGCGAAGACGCCGTTGAGCGCGATCAGCAGCAGGATCACCGAAATCTCGAACAGCGCGCGCATGCCCCTCACGAAATGCGCGATCCGCCTGCCGCCGTCAAATCTCGGCGATCGGGGCGGCAGCGAGGCAATCGCGGGAGAGGGCCGCGCCCTGGCCCTTCCAAAACATCCTACAGCCGACTGCCCGGGCCCGGGGCGCGTGGCTGCCATCCCTACCAAGAAGTATTTTTTTATAAGATTTCTCTAGCAATCAGTCTCATTTTATGTTTTGTTAACTAAATCGTCAGGGCAAATATCGTGGAGAAAGAAATGTCCCGCATCAGCGACCGGCCGCAGACCTCGCCCCTCCCTCTCCCTTGCTCGGCCGAACTCATTTCCTTCCCCGCCCGCCGCGCCGCGCCGCCGCGGAGCCGCCTGCAAACCGCCCTCGCCAACCTCGACCGCGCCCTCGCCGACCAGCGCAGCGTGCTCGCCACCTGGCGCGGCGCGCTGGCCGATCTGCGCGGCGCCATGCACGGGCTTGATACGAGCGTCGCCATCTACCGCGGCGAACTCGGCAAACTCACCACCGGCGTCGCCCACCTGCACGCCCGCGCCCTCTGGCTGCGCGCCTGGGCAAGCCGCGTGGAAGCCGATCAGGCGGGTGCCGATCATTCGGCCACAAACGGCCAGCCGCCCGCGCGCAGCGGCCGGAGCGTCTGAGCGTCTTCTTGGCCCCATCGGAAAAGCCGGCGGCGGTTCACCAGGAAATTCGCCGTCGCTTCCGGGAGGCCCTCTCTCCGGCGGGGGCTGTCGCGACGCGCAAGCCCGCGCGGACGGGTCAGGTTCGGGCGGCGGCCATGCGCGCCCGCATCTCGCGCACCACGTGGCTCAGGCCAGAGAAAATCGCTTCGGCCACCAGGAAATGGCCGATATTCAGTTCCATCACCTGCGGCAGCGCCGCCACCGGGCCGACATTCTCGAAGGTCAGCCCGTGCCCGGCATGGCATTCGAGGCCAAGCGCCGCGGTCATTGTCGCCGCCGCCTGCAGCCGCGCCAATTCCCCCGGCCGCCCTTCGGCATAGGCCCCCGTGTGCAATTCCACCACCGGCGCGCCGACCGCCCGGGCCGCTTCCAATTGCCGGGGGTCGGGATCGATGAACAGCGAAACCCGGATGCCGGCGGCCTTGAGCGCCGCGACCCTGGGGGCGAGCACCTCGACCTGGCCCGCGACATCAAGCCCGCCCTCGGTCGTCACCTCCTCGCGCCGCTCCGGCACCAGGCAGGCGGCGTGCGGGCGGAGCATGCAGGCAATCGCCACCATCTCCTCGGTCGCCGCCATTTCCATGTTCAGCGGCGCGGCGATCTCGGCTTTGAGGCGGCGCATGTCCGCATCCCTGATGTGGCGGCGATCCTCGCGCAGATGCGCGGTGATGCCGTCCGCCCCGGCAGCGAGCGCGAGGCGGGCGGCGGCCAGCGGGTCGGGGTACGCGCCGCCGCGCGCGTTGCGGAGGGTTGCCACGTGATCGATGTTGACGCCGAGACGGATCGGCCTCATGGCGTCCTCGCGCGGTTGGCGGCGATGCTGGCCGCGATCCGCAGCGCCGCGATCAAGCTCCGCGGGTCGGCCACACCCCGCCCCGCGATGTCGAACGCCGTGCCATGGTCGGGTGAGGTGCGCACGATCGGCAGGCCGAGCGTCACATTCACCCCATGTGTCATGTCGAGTGTCTTCAACGGGATCAACGCCTGATCGTGATACATGCAGAGCGCCGCATCATAGCGCGCGCGCGCGGTCTCCGTGAACATGGTATCGGGCGAGAGGGGGCCGAAAACCGCGATGCCCTCGGCGCGGAGCGCGGCAATCGCGGGGGCGATGATGGTTTCTTCCTCGGTCCCCATCGTCCCCTCCTCGCCGGCATGGGGGTTGAGCCCGGCGATGGCGAGACGCGGCGCGGCAATGGCGAAATCCCGCAGCAAGGCCGCGGCGGTGATACGTCCGGCGGCGACGATCGCCTCCTGGCTGAGCGCCTCGATTGCAGCACGGAGCGCGAGATGCACCGTGACCGGCACCACCCGGAGCGCGGGCGCGGCGAGCATCATCACCGGGTGTGCCACGCTGGTGAGGGCGGCGAGAAATTCGGTATGGCCGGGATGGGCGAACCCCGCGCGATGGAGCGTCACCTTGCTGATCGGGTTGGTCACGACGCCCGCGACCCGTCCAGCGAGGGCCAACGCCACCGCGCGCTCGATGGCCTCGATGACGGCGGGCGCGTGGGCGGGATCGGGCTTTCCCGGCCGCGCGGGGGCTCTGAGCGAAATGGGGAGAATCGGGAGGGCGGAGGCGAAACCGGCCTTTGCCTCCTCGGGTTCAGCGATTATGCGCAGGGGGACCGTGCCGGCGAGCCGCGCGGGATCGTCAAGCAGAAAAAAAACCGGCCCGGATTGGCGTAAACTGTGCCACGCGCTGAGCGCGATTTCGCCGCCGATTCCCGCCGGATCGCCCATGGTGAGGGCGAGCGGCGTCATTGGAATGAGGTCCAGGGGCTCGGCCCCGGGCGGGTCTGGGCAGAGCCCAGCCTTCCTTGCCTTAAACCCGCGTCAGATATGGAGCGCCCGGCCGGCCAGCGCCAGCGCCGCCTCCATCACCGCTTCCGAGAGGCTGGGATGCGCGTGCGAGGTGCGCGCGACATCCTCGGCGCTCGCGCCGAACTCGAGCGCGGTGACCAGTTCGGCGATCAGCGCCCCGGCATCGGGACCGATGATATGCGCGCCGAGCAGGCGGTCGCTTTTTTCCTCGGCCAAAAGTTTGACGAACCCCTCGGTTTCGCCCATGGCACGCGCCCGCCCGTTGGCGGTGAAGGGGAATTTGCCGACGCGGTATTTTATCCCCGCGCTTTTCAATTCCTCCTCGGTTTTGCCGACGGCCGCGACCTCGGGCCAAGTATAAACGACGCCGGGGATGGCGCCGTAATTCACATGTCCGGCCTGGCCGGCGAGGTTTTCCGCGAGTGCCACGCCTTCTTCCTCGGCCTTGTGCGCGAGCATCGGTCCCGCAATGACATCGCCGATGGCATAAATGCCGGCAACCGAGGTGGCGTAATGCGCATCGGTCTTGATGCGCCCGCGCTCATCGCGATCGACGCCAATTTCGTCCAGGCCAAGCCCCTCGGTGTAGGGACGCCGGCCGATCGCGAGCAGCACGACATCCGCCTTGAGTTCCGCGCCATCGCCACCCGTGGCCGGCGCGAGCGCCAGCGTCACGCCGGTTTTGTCCATGCGCGCGCCGGTTACTTTGGTGTTGAGGCGGAACTTCATGCCCTGCTTCGTGAGGATGCGCTCGAAGGCTTTGGCGATTTCCTGATCCATCGTTGGCACCAGGCGGTCGCAGAACTCGACGACCGTGACCGCGGCGCCGAGCCGCAACCAAACGCTGCCGAGTTCGAGCCCAATATAACCACCGCCGATGACCACGAGATGTTGGGGAACGGCGCTCAATTCTAGCCCGCCGGTCGAACTCACAATGTGCTTTTCATCGACCTCGACACCCGGCAGCGGCACGCTCTCGCTGCCGGTGGCGATCACAATATGCTTCGCCGCGTATTCCGCGCCGCCGACGCTTACCACGCCGGCGCGCAGAATGCGCGCCGAACCCTTGAGCCAAGTGATTTTGTTTTTCTTGAAAAGAAATTCGACACCCTTGACATTGGCGCCGACCACCTCGTCCTTGCGCGCCATCATCCGCGCGAGATCGAGTTTTACGCCGCCCACCACAACGCCATGATCAGCGAGTGTATGCGAGGCGGCATGAAAATTCTCCGAAGAGTGCAGCAGCGCCTTGGAAGGAATACAACCGACGTTGAGGCAGGTACCGCCCAGAGTCGCGCGCTTTTCGACGCAGGCGACTTTCATCCCGAGTTGCGCCGCGCGCAGCGCGCAAACGTAACCCCCGGGCCCAGCTCCGATGATGATAACGTCAAAATTCTCGGCCATCGGCTTAAAGATCCAGTAAAAGGCGGCGCGGGTCCTCGATGCCTTCCTTGACACGAACAAGGAACGAAACCGCCTCTCTGCCATCGACGATGCGGTGATCATAGGACACGGCCAAATACATCATCGGCCGGATTTCCACCTTGCCGGCCACAGCAATGGGCCGCTCCTGGATCTTGTGCATGCCGAGGATCGCGGATTGAGGCGGGTTGAGGATCGGCGTGGACAACAGCGACCCATAGACGCCGCCATTGGTGATGCTGAACGTACCACCGGCAAGCTCATTGAGCTTGAGCGTGCCTTCGCGCGCGCGCTTGCCGAAATCAGCAATCGCCAGCTCGATCGCAGCGAAACCCATCTGATCAGCATCGCGGATCACCGGCACGACGAGGCCGTTTGGCCCGCCGACCGCGATCCCCATATGGACGAAATTTTTATAAAGAATATCCTCGCCGTCGATCTCGGCGTTGACCGCGGGGAATTCCCTGAGTGCGGTGACGCACGCCTTGACAAAGAACGACATGAAGCCGAGCCGCGCGCCGTTATGCTTCTTCTCGAAAACGTCGCGGTATTCGTTGCGGAGCGCGATCACCGCGGCGAGATCCACCTCGTTGAAGGTGGTGAGCATGGCGGCCGTGTTCTGCGCTTCCTTGAGGCGGGCGGCGATGGTGCGACGGAGCCGCGTCATGCGCACGCGCTCAACGCGCGGATCATCCTCGCGCGGCGCCTTCGATTCGACGGGCGCGCCCGGCTTGCCGGAGGCAGCGGAGCCTACGCGATCGAGAAAGGCCTGCACGTCGCCTTTGGTAATTCTGCCGTCCTTGCCTTCGCCTTTGCCGATTTCCTTAGCCGTTATCTGGTTCTCCGTCATCAGCTTGGCGGCAGCCGGCAATGGCGCATGAGCCACGATATCAGAGGGGGGCGTTGCCGGGCGGGAAACCGGGCCGGAGGGCCGCGGCGGAGGATTAATCCCGCCGCGTGGCATCGCCGCCGGCGCGTGGCCGCCCGCGGCATCCGCGTCGAGCACGGCTAGCACCGCGCCCACTTCCACCTCAGCGCCCTCCGCCGCGATGATTTCGCTGAGCACGCCGGGGTCTGGCGCATTGACCTCGACGGTCACTTTATCGGTCTCCAGTTCCACCAGTGGCGTATCCGCCGCCACGGTCTCGCCTGGTTTTTTCAGCCAGCGCGCGACCGTCGCCGTCGTGACGCTTTCGCCAAGCTGGGGCACCTTGATTTCGGTCGGCATCGCCGCTTCCTGAATGAAAAAGTTAATCTATCGCCAGCGCCGCACGCACCAAGGCGGCCTGCTGCACGGCATGCATTTTCGCCGACCCGGTTGCCGGGCTCGCCGCCTCCTCGCGTCCGACATAGCGCGGTCGTTTGGCTTTTACCTTAATTTCGCCGAGCACGCACTCAATCCGGCGATCGACATAGCACCAAGCACCCATGTTCGCGGGCTCCTCCTGGCACCAGACGATCTCGGCATTGCGATAGGGTGCGAGCAGTTTCGGCAAACTAATCTTGGGGAAAGGATAGAGCTGCTCGAGACGGAGGATCGCGACATCCTCGCACTTCTGCTCGCGCCGCTCGGACAAAAGATCATAATAGACCTTGCCGCTGCATAGCACGACACGGCGAATTTTCTCGGCTGTTACGAGCGTATCGATCTCTGGGATGACGGTGCGGAAGGCGCTGCCATTGGTCATCTCGGAAGCGGGCGAGACCGCGAGCTTGTGACGCAGCAGCGATTTCGGCGTCATCAACACGAGGGGCTTACGGAAATTGCGCTTGAGCTGGCGCCGCAGTGCGTGAAAATAATTGGCTGGCGTGGTGATGTTGCAAACCTGCATGTTGCGCTCGGCGCAAAGTTGCAGATAGCGCTCCAGCCGCGCCGAGGAGTGCTCCGGCCCCTGCCCCTCATAGCCATGCGGCAGCAGCAGCACGAGGCCGGACATGCGCAGCCATTTAGTTTCGCCCGGCGCCAGGAACTGATCGATGATAACCTGTGCGCCATTGGCGAAATCACCGAACTGCGCTTCCCACAAAACCAGGGTGTATGGATCGGCGACCGAATAGCCATATTCAAAGCCGAGCACCCCGGCTTCCGACAGAAGCGAGTTATAAATTTCGATTTTTACTTGATTTTGTCTGATATTGTTGAGCGGGACATATTCATTCTGGCTGGTCTGGTCGATCAGTACGGCGTGGCGCTGGCTGAAAGTGCCACGCTGACAATCCTCCCCGGAGAGCCGTACCCGATGGCCCTCGAGCAGGAGCGTGCCAAACGCCAAGGCCTCGCCGGTTGACCAGTCAAAGCCCTCGCCGCTTTCGATCATCTCGCGCTTGGCGTCCAACTGGCGGGCGATTTTCGGATTGAGATCGAAATTTTCTGGTACATGCGCCAGCGCAAGGCCGACCTCGCGCAATGTAGCGGCGGAGACCGCGGTCGCTTCGTCAATCCACTCTTCCTGTTCGTCGCCTTGCTTGAGGCCCGACCAGTGGCCCTCCAGCCAATCCGCCTTGTTGGGCTTGAAGGATTGTGCCGCCGCCTGCGCCGCATCGAGGGTCGCGGTGAATTGGTCGGCCATTGCTTGTGCCGCCTCCGCCGCGATCACGCCTTGGCGCACCAGGCGCTCGGCATAAAGTGTTCGGGTGGTTTTCTGCGCGCGGATAGCCTTGTACATCAGCGGCTGGGTAAACGCCGGTTCGTCCGCCTCGTTATGGCCGTGGCGGCGATAGCAGACGATGTCGAGCACGATATCGACGCCGAATTCGTGACGGAATTGCGCGGCGAGATCGGCGCAGAACACCACCGCCTCCACGTCGTCGCCATTGACATGGAGGATCGGCGCCTGCACCGATTTCGCAATATCGGTGCAATAGAGCCCGGAATAGGCATGCGCTGGAAGCGTGGTGAAGCCGATCTGGTTGTTGACCACGACATGCACCGTGCCGCCGGTGCGATAGCCGATGAGCTGGCTCATGGCGAGCGTTTCATAGACCAGACCCTGGCCGGCGAAGGCCGCGTCACCATGGATCATGATGCACATCACCGAGCGCCGCTTGCGGGTATCGCCGGCCATGTCCTGGCGCGCCCGCACTTTTCCGACCACCACCGGATCAACCGCTTCGAGATGCGAGGGATTGGGCTGTAGAGAGAGATGCACCGCTCGCCCGTCAATATCGAGATCAGCCGAGGTGCCGAGATGATATTTCACATCACCCGCGCCCTGCACATCCTCGGGGTTCGAACTCGCGCCGCTGAACTCGCTGAACACCGCGGTGAAGGGTTTTTTTACCACGTTGACGAGGGTGTTGAGCCGGCCGCGATGCGGCATCCCGATCACCATCTCGTTGACCCCGTGCGCTGCGGAAGTTGCGATAATGGTGTGCAGCGCCGGGATCATCGCCTCGCCGCCTTCGAGGCCGAAGCGTTTGGTACCGACATATTTCTTTTGGCAGAAAGTCTCGAAGCCTTCCGCCTCGGTGAGTTCGCGCAGAATCCGCACGCGCCGATCGTTGGTGAACGCGGCACGCCATGGCGCGCCTTCGATATGGCGTTGGATCCAGGATTTCTGGTCAGGATCCTGGATGTGCATGAACTCGACGCCAATCGGCCCGCAATAGGTGTCGCGCAGAATGCCGACAATTTCACGTAAAGTCGCGCTCTCGCGCCCAAGCACGAAATCGATAAAAATCGGCCGGTCCCAATCCGATTCGGTAAAACCATAGCTCTTGGGATCAAGCTCGGGATGGGGTTTAGGGACCTGCAGGCCGAGCGGGTCGAGCTGGGCCTCGAGATGGCCGCGTACCCGATAGGTGCGGATCAGCATCAAGGCACGCAGGCTGTCGCGCGCCAGCTTGCGCAGATCCTCGGCATTCGGCTCGGTCACCTGGACCGGGGCCGCGATCTCCGGTTCGCTGAAGCTGGCATGATGCGGCGCCCACGAGGCGCCCAGCGCATCGCCGAGCACGGCGCGCGCTTCATCGTTCAGGGCGGCGAAGAGTTCGGCGAAACTCGGATCGACGGCATTTGGGTCGTCGATCCATTTCGCGTAGAGGTCGGCGATGAAAGCCGCGTTTGCGCCGCTGAAGGCGGTGGCGAGAAGATCGACGCCTGCCATGAGTATGTCCCGGTTCCAGATTGCTCGCTATTGACCCATAGGCCCTATATATGAATGAAGCATAACCCGCGTGTGGCGCAATTGTGCCCGCACAGGCATGCGTTTATCTCAATCGCCAGCGTCAGCCTTGAAGCGCCCTGATCATCGTGCTGCCGAGCGCGGCGGGGCTTTCCGCGACATGGATGCCGGCTTCCCGCATCGCCTCCATCTTCGCTTGCGCGGTGTCGCGCCCGCCGCTGATCACCGCCCCGGCATGGCCCATGCGTCGCCCCGCCGGCGCCGTCACGCCGGCGATGAAGCCAACCACCGGTTTTTTCACCTTTTCGCGCGCCAGGAATGCCGCCGCCGCGATCTCGCTCTGCCCGCCAATCTCGCCGATCATGATGATCGCCTCGGTCTCGGGATCGCCCAGGAACATCTCGAGAATCTCGATGAAATCGGTGCCCTTGACCGGATCGCCGCCGATCCCGACACAGCTCGATTGGCCGAGCCCCGCGCTGGTGGTCTGCGCCACCGCTTCATAGGTGAGGGTACCCGAGCGCGAAACGATGCCGATCTTGCCGCGGCGATGAATATGCCCCGGCATGATGCCGATCTTGCAGGCCTCGGGGGTGATCACCCCCGGGCAATTGGGCCCGATCAGGCGCGAGCGGCTGCCAGCGAGGGCGCGTTTGACACGCACCATGTCGAGCACCGGAATGCCCTCGGTGATGCAGACGATGAGCGCCACGCCGGCATCGATCGCCTCCAGAATGGCATCCGCGGCAAAAGGCGGCGGCACGTAGATCGCCGAGGCCGAGGCCCCGGTCGCCGCGACGGCGTCCGCGACCGTGTCGAACACCGGCAGGCCGAGATGGCTGGTGCCACCCTTGCCCGGCGTCACGCCCCCCATCACCTTGGTGCCGTAAGCGATCGCCTGCTCCGAATGAAACGAGCCCTGCGCGCCGGTGAAACCTTGCGTGATGACGCGGGTCTCGGCATCGACGAGAATGGCCATCACGCCGCCTCCCGCACGGCGGCGACAATCTTTTCCGCGGCATCGGCGAGATTGTCGGCGGCAATGATCGGCAGCCCCGATTTCGCGAGAATCTCCTTGCCGAGCTGCACGTTGGTTCCTTCCAGCCGCACCACCAGCGGCACGCTGAGCGCGACCTCGCGCGCCGCCGCGACCACGCCCTCGGCGATCACGTCACAGCGCATGATGCCGCCGAAAATATTCACCAAAATCCCCTCGACATGCGGATCCGAGAGAATGATCTTGAACGCGGCACTCACCCGCTCCTTGGTGGCGCCGCCGCCGACATCGAGGAAATTCGCCGGCGCCGCGCCATAAAGCTTGATGATGTCCATCGTCGCCATCGCAAGACCGGCGCCATTGACCATGCAGCCGATGGTGCCGTCGAGCGCAATATAATTGAGGCTGTGTTTCGCCGCCTCCAGCTCCTTCGGGTCTTCCTCGGCTTCGTCACGCAATTTTTCGATGTCGGGATGGCGGAAAAGGGCGTTGTCGTCAAAACCCATCTTGGCATCAAGCGCCACCACATCGCCGGCCGCCGTGACCACCAGCGGGTTGATCTCGACGATACCGCCATCGAGTTCGAGAAAAGCGCGATAGAGCGCCGCGGCGAAGCGCGTAAACGCGCCGATCGCCTTGCCCGTCAACCCGAGACCGAAAGCGAGCTTGCGGGCATGAAACGGCGAGAAGCCCGAGGCCGGGTCGATCGCCACCTTGAGGATCTTGTCCGGATGGCGGGCCGCGACCTCCTCGATTTCGATGCCGCCCTCGCTGGAGGCCATCAATGTCACGCGCCCACTCTCGCGATCGACGAGCAGGGAAAGATAGAGCTCGCGCGCGATTTCGCAGCCCTGCTCGACATAGACGCGATGCACCTTGCGCCCCGCGGCCCCGGTCTGTTTGGTTATCAGCACGTGGCCGAGCATGGCCGCTGCATGCGTGCGCGCCTCCACCGGAGAGCGGGCGATGCGCACGCCGCCCTTGCCCGCTGGATCGTCAGCGAAATGCCCCGCACCGCGCCCGCCAGCGTGGATCTGCGCCTTCACCACATAGACCGGACCGGCAAGTTTTTTCGCCGCCACTTCCGCTTCCTCGGCGGTCCAAGCGACATGGCCGTCGAGCACCGCGACGCCGTATTTGCGCAGCACTTCCTTGGCCTGATATTCGTGGATGTTCATCGCGCTCAGCCGACCAGCTTGCGTGAAGCCTCGACGAGTTCGCGCACCGCGCCGCAGGATTTCTCGAACGCCGCGCGCTCGGCACTATTGAGTTCGATCTCGACCACGCGCTCGACGCCACCGGCGCCGATCACCACCGGCACACCAACATAAAGCCCCTTGATGCCATAGGGGCCATCGAGCCAGGCAGCGCACGGCAGCACCCGCTTCTTGTCGCGCAAATAGCTCTCGGCCATGGTGATCGCCGCGGATGCGGGCGCATAGAAGGCGCTCCCTTTCTCGAGGAGCTTGACGATCTCGCCGCCACCGTTGGCGGTGCGTTTGACAATCGCCTCGATCTTCGCCTGCGTGGTCCAGCCCATTTTGATGAGATCGGGGATGGGGATCCCGGCGACCGTGGAATAGCGCACCAGCGGCACCATCGAATCGCCATGCCCGCCGAGCACGAAAGCGGTGACATCCTCGACCGAAACGCCGAATTCGCGCGCCAGGAACAGGCGGAAGCGGGCCGAATCCAGCACCCCCGCCATGCCCACCACCTTGTGGTGCGGCAGACCGGATTTCTGCTGCATGACCCCCACCATGGCATCGAGCGGGTTGGTGATGACGATCACGAAAGCCTGCGGGCAATAGGTCTTGATGCCCTCGGCGACGGCGGCGATGACGCCGGCGTTCTTGGCCACCAGGTCATCGCGCGACATGCCGGGCTGGCGGGGAAAACCAGCGGTGACGATGACCACATCGGCGCCCTTGATGGCGGCGTAGTCCGAACCCCCGGTCATCACCGCATCGAACCCCTCGATCGGGCCGGCCTGTTCGATATCGAGCGCCTTGCCAGCGGCGACGCCGCCGAAGACGTCGAACAGCACGACATCGCCCAATTCCTTGAGGCCGATCAGATGGGCGAGCGTGCCACCGATATTGCCGGCGCCGATCAGCGCGATCTTGTTACGGGCCATGTCTCACTTCCGGACGAGGGGTGAAAGATATCGGGCGGCGCCGCAGAGGCCGAAACCCGCCCCGACGGCGCTGCCCGGAAGGCGCCTGTTGCTAGCCCATCAAGGGCCGAGTGGCAAGGTGCCGGCGGCCGACGCGCGGTTATGTGAGAGGGGGCGGTTATGTCAGATGGGGCAGCGCGAGATAGGCCTGGCTCTGCATTTCGACCAGCCGCGAGGCGGTGCGCGCGAAGGCCTTGGCGCCCTCGCCGTCACGATAAAGGTCATCGGGGGCGGCGGCGGCCGAGGCAAAGAGCTTCACCCGATGCTCGTAGAGTTCATCGACCAGGGTGATGAAGCGCCGGGCGGCGTCGAAATTCTCGGGCGAAAGGCGGGGGATGGCATCGAGCACCAGGGCCTGGAAGTGCGTCGCCAGTGCCAGATAGTCGCCGGGTCCGAGCGCGGTCTCGCAAAGTGCCGCGAAGTCGAAGCGCGCGACGCGGCCGGCGGCCAGCGGGATGGCGAGGTCCCGGCCCATCACCCGCAGGCGCGCCGGGCGGGCGGGAATGTTCTCGGCGAGTTCGCTGAAAACGGCATCGAGCGCGGCTTCCGCCCGCGCGTCGGCGGGCACGTGCCAGGTGGCGAGCCGCTCCAGCCTTCGCCTACGCCAATCCCGCCCGCCCTCCATGACCAGAATATCGAGATGGCTCTTGATCAGCGCGATAAAGGGCAGAAAGGCATCGCGGCCGGGCTGGTCCCGGAAAAGATCGTCGGGGAGCGTGTTCGAGGTCGCGACCACCACGACACCGCGGGCAAACAGCGCCTCGAACAACCGGCCGAGGATCATCGCATCGGCGATGTCATTAACCTGGAACTCGTCGAAACAAAGCAGCACTGCCTCGGCGGCGATGGCATCGGCGAGCGGCGGGATGGGGTCCTCGCCCTCGGGATGGGCACGCTTCCATTCATGGGTGCGTCGGTGCGCTTCCTGCATGAATTGGTGAAAATGGATGCGCCGCTTGCGCGGCACCTGAGCGGCTTCGAAAAACATATCCATCAGCATGGATTTGCCACGCCCGACCTCGCCCACGAGATAGAGCCCGTGCGGCCGCTCCTCGGGCGCTCCCTCGGTCGGCTTGCGGCGGAGGAAGCGCGCGAACCGCCCGCTCGGCGCGGACGCCATGGGATCATAGGCGCGGAGCTTTTCCCATAAATCCTGCAGCCGTTCGGCGGCCAGCGCCTGCGCCGGGTCGGTCGCGAGGCGGCCCGCGCGACACTGCGCGCGATAGGCGGCGAGTGGGCCGGATGCCAATTCCGGGGCGGCAAGCCGTGTGGCGCTAAGATCATCCATCGTGGCGGGCGTCCTAGCGCGGGATGGCGGACGCGGCAATCCGCGGGCGGTGATGGAAGCCGGCGCGGGCCATGCTATATAGTCGTCTTATCAACAACAGATGAAGCGCCCCGCATGTTCCCCCTCGACTATGAGCGCCTGCGCGCAACGCCCGTGGCCACCGACCCTTTTCCCCATCTCGTCGTCGAGCGATTCGTGCCGGCGGCCGCGCTGGCGGCGGTGTGCGCCGATCTGCCGGTGATGGCCAAGCGCGGTTCGTTTCCCATCGCCTCGCTCGCGCTCGGGGCTCAGGCGCGGGCCTTGATGGCGGAACTCGAGGGCCCGCGCTTTCGCGAAGCCATCGCCGAGCGCCTCGGCCTCGATCTCCGGGAAGCCCCGACGATGGTGACATTGCGCGGCCAGTCAACCGATCGTGACGGACAAATCCATTGTGATTCAACCGCCAAGAGGGTGACGGTGCTACTCTATCTTAACCCGGAGACCGCCGCCTGGGGTCAGCACGAGGGTTGTCTGCGGCTGCTGCGGAGCCGTGATCTGGAGGATTTCGCCGTCGAGGTGCCGCCCGTCAACGGCACGCTGCTGGTCTTCCCCAACAGTGCCAATGCCTGGCACGGCCACAAAACCTTCATCGGGCCACGCTATGTGGTGCAGCTCAACTACATGACCAACGACGCCGCGGCGCGCTCGGAACTCCGCCGCCATCGCCTCTCCGCCTTCGTCAAGCGCCTCACCGCGGCGGCTTAGCAAGCGGCTCTTTCCGGCGTCGGCGCCTCGGGCCACTGGCCCCGGCAGGGTTCCAGTGGGAGATATCGGGGGGCAGCGCGACCCGCGCCTTGGCTAAGCGCCCCCCGAGCCGGTTATTGCGCCGGGAATTGCTGGGTGTTGGTGGTGGTGGTCACCGTCGTTCCCGGCGGCGGCGCGACGGGCACGTTCTGCCGGGTGGTGGTGGTCTGCTCGGTGCTCGACGAGCGCACGGTTTGCGGGGTTGAGCAGGCGCCGGCCAAGGCCGCCGCTCCGAGCAGCATGGCCGCCGGCAACAGCCGCCGCCCCGCCTGTATCGTCGGCATCGTGGTTGAATGGGACATGATATTTGATCCTGTTGCTCGCTGCCACGAATGCGCGGCGCGCATCCGGTCTGCTTGACGGCCGCGGCCGTTCGTTACTGGGTGACCGAGTTCGACGTTGTCTTGTTCGTCGTCGTCGTTGTCGCCGTGGGCGCGGGATAGGTGGTGGTCTTGGTCATGCTGTCATCGGCCACGCCCGCCGTGTTGCGGTAGGTCGTCTCATTCGAGTCGACCCGCGTGCCGTCAGAACTCAGGCTTTTCTGGGTGCGTGTGACGCTCAATGTGCCGTCCGGCGGCGCGACCACGGCCGGCATCGCGGGGGCCAGCAGGGGGGGCGCCGGCGTCACGGTGGTGGTGGTTTGCGATGTCGATGTCTGCGCCATGGCGACGCCCGCTGTCATCACCAGCGCCACCGCGCCAGCCGCCAAGAACTTGTTCATGTCATACTTTCCAATACTGATCGACGGGGCGCTTTAGCACAGCGTCGCTATTTATGAGTGGTGCGCCGTGATCGCCGATTGCAGGCTCGGATTCTACTCATCCTCCGCTTCTTCTCGCCCGCCGGCACATTTACGCCGCAGCCGCGCCGGTCTTGCTATCGGGTGAGGTTTGCTTCATGGTGGCGCGTCCTGGCTGGTTGCTGGCGCCGAGGGGTTATTCGCCCCAATCCGGCGCGGCTGGCAAGCCGGGGTGCCGCACGCATGTTGCGCCGGCTGCTGCCTCGATCGTTGGGGAGGTTCGCCAAAGCGGGCCGCCTTGGGGGTCGGGGCGAAATCACGCTCTTTCGGGCCGCGTCGCGATTTGTGCCGGCGGCGCGCCCGGTAAATTCGGGATTGCCCATTCGCGCCGTGTTTCCACTTCGTCCCCATAAAACCTCTCCTGGCCTCGCGCCCAGCACTCTGCGGAAGGTTTTCCGCGGGGATTTTGGCGTGGGCTCCGGGGCAGGGCGAAGTGCCGCGCGCGCCGGGTTTCCCATCGCAGCCTTTCCCTCTTTCCGTCGGTCGAGCAGGTGCGCAGCACGGCTCCCGGCGCCGCACCGGAGTTTTCTTCCTCATGACCAAACGTCTGCTGATCGATGCCACCCACGCGGAAGAAACCCGCGTGGTGGTTCTGGACGGTAATCGCCTCGAAGATTTCGACGTCGAGACCAGCGCCCGCAAGCAAATCAAGGGCAATATCTATCTCGCCAAGGTGGTGCGGGTCGAACCCAGCCTCCAAGCCGCCTTCGTCGAATACGGCGGCAACCGGCATGGCTTCCTGGCCTTCAGCGAGATCCATCCCGACTATTATCAAATCCCGGTGGCCGACCGGCAGAAGCTGCTCGCCCTGCAAGCCGAGGCGGCGCGCGCCGAGGAAGAGGACGAGGACGAACCGGCGCGGCCTGGCGCGGCTTCGCTCATCGAGCCGCCGTCCGCTTCCGGGGAGGGCGAGGACGCTGCGGCCCCCGAGCCCGCCTTGGCGGACCCGCCCGAAATGGGCCAGCTCGAAATGGGCCAGCTCGAAATGGGGCAGCCCGAAATGGCGCAGCCCGACGCCGAGCAACCCGACCAGGCGCCCGCCGAGGCGCCACCGGAAATGCTCGGCGGCGAGGCCGATGGCGGCGAGGAGGCGCGCGAGCCGCGGCTGCTGCCGCGCTTTCTCCGCCAGTATCGCATCCAGGAGGTCATTCACCGCCGCCAGATCCTGCTGGTCCAGGTGATCAAGGAGGAGCGTGGCACCAAGGGCGCCGCACTCACCACCTATATCTCGCTCGCCGGACGCTATTGCGTGCTGATGCCGAACTCGCCGCGCGGCGGCGGTGTCTCGCGCAAGATCACCTCGCTCGCCGACCGCAGGCGTCTCAAGGAAGTCATCGCCGAACTCGAGATCCCGGACGGCATGGGCATGATCGTACGCACCGCCGGCGCCAACCGCCCCAAACCCGAGATCAAGCGCGATTGCGAATATCTGCTGCGTCTCTGGGACGAAATCCGCGAAACCACGCTCGCCTCGGTCGCCCCGGCACTGATCTACGAGGACGCCTCGCTGATCAAGCGCGCCATCCGCGATGTCTATTCGCGCGACATCGAGGAAGTCATCGTCGATGGCGAGCCGGCCTGGCGCGAGGCGCACGAATTCATGCGCATGCTGATGCCGAGCCACGCCCGCAAGGTGGTGCCCTGGCAGGACGGCGGCATGCCGCTCTTTGCCAAGCACCAGATCGAGGCGCAGTTGGAGGCGGTGTTCAGCCCGACGGTGCAGCTCCGTTCGGGCGGCTATCTGGTGATCAACCAGACCGAGGCGCTGGTTGCGATCGACGTCAATTCCGGCCGCTCGACGCGGGAGCGCGACATCGAGGACACCGCGCTCCGCACCAATCTCGAAGCCGCCGACGAAGTAGGACGGCAATTGCGGCTGCGCGATCTCGCCGGCCTCATCGTCATCGATTTCATCGACATGGAGCAGCGCCGGCACAACGCCCAGGTCGAGCGCCGGCTCAAGGAGGCCCTGAAACAGGACCGCGCCCGCATCCAGGTGGGCAGCATCAGCCATTTTGGCCTGTTGGAGATGAGCCGCCAGCGGCTCCGCCCCTCGCTCGCCGAAACCAGCCTCGTCACCTGTCCCCATTGCGGCGGGCTGGGCCATGTCCGCAGCACCGAAACGGCGGCGATCCACGCGCTCCGCGCCATCGAGGAGGAGGGCGCCAAGCGCCGCGCCGCCGAGATCGCGGTACACGCCGACAGCCCGGTCGCGCTCTATATCCTCAACCACAAGCGCGAGCGGCTGGGCGAGATCGAGCAGCGTTTCGCCATGCGGGTGTCGTTCCAGATCGACCCCAGCCTGTCCGGCCAGCAGGTCCGCATCGAGCGGCTGCGCGCCCCGGCAACCGGGGAGGCCGCGGCCACACCGCTGCCAGCCGTGCCGGAAACTCCTGTGGCGGAGCGCATTCCGCCAGCGCGCGCGCGGGCCGAGCCGGTGGCGCATGAGGAAAGCGACGAGGTCGGCGGCGGCGATCAGCCGGTCGAAGCCGCGCCGGCTGCCGCCCCGCGCCCCAGTAGCGAGGCCGAGGAGGCCGAACGCAAGCGCCGCCGCCGCCGCCGCCGCCGGGGTGGTCGCCGGCGCGACGAGGCCGTCGCCGGGGCCATCATCGAGGCCGAACCCGAGCTGCAATCAGCACCGGAAAACGCCCCGGAGACGGGCGCCGAAACCGCGCCGGCGCCCGGACAAGAAGCCGAGGCCAGCCAAGTCATGGAGGCGCCGGTCGCAGCCCTCACGTACGACATCATAGCGGCTATCGACGCCGAGACGGTGGCGCCCAACCTCACTGCCGAGGCCGCCGCGGCGACGGAAGAACCCACCGCAGCGCCGCCGAAGCGCCCCCGCCGCGCCGCTACCCCCCGCCGGCGCAAGCCCGCCGCCGAGGAAACCCCGCTGCTGCCGGAACTCGCCCGCGAAGGTGCGCCACAGCCTGATATTTTTACGCCTGCGGCGACGCCTCCGGCCCCGCTCGCCCCCGACCTCGCGGCACCGGAGAGCGTTGGGGCACTGCCCCCGCCCGTGGCGATCGAGGCCGAACCTCCCCCCTCGCCGCCCCGACGCGGCTGGTGGCGCCGCTGAACCTCGGCCAGGGGAGGCTCGCCCCCTAGATCAAGGGCAAGCGAAACGTCGCCGACAGCTTGTCGTGATGTCGCGCGGCCTGGCAGGTGCGCCGCTACAAAAGCAGACCAACGGCGACGGCGCTGGCGTGATCGGCATGGCTGGATATCGTGAAAAGATCACGATAGGGACGGTGGAGGCGCTCAGCGAGCCGGAGGACCAGGGCACGGCCGACCCCAGCGCCGATGACCGGCGCGTCTGGGGGCAGCGACAGCCGCGAAAGCACCTGCAACGCGGCGTCGTGGATCAGGCGCAATTGCGCCTCCGCGAGATAGGCCGCCAAGCCCCGCCAGGCCGCGGCATCCGCCATCGCGACATCCCGCCCGATCATGCGGGCAAGACGCGCGATCGAGGCGGAAACGGTCTTCTCCCGCCCATCGGCGGTCGGCATCTGATCGGCGTCTTCGTTGAGCTCACCAAGAATGCGATAGAGATCGGCGCTGGTCGCGAAATGCTCGCACGCCAAGGGCGTCCACCCCCCGGCAAATGGCACGCGCGGGGCGAGCGCCATGACGAAGCTCCGGGTAAAGCCGGTATAGACAAGCTCGCCGGCGGCGAGCCGCGCGGCATCGCTGGAGCCGGTGGCCGCAACCGCGCCGCGGTGGAGCGGAATGAGATCCGTCGTCGTCGAGCCGCAATCGGCCAACAGCGCCTCTGGTGCCGCGCGCGCGGCGAGCCGGGCGGTTGCGTGCCAGTTGCCCGAGGCGATGGTCTCGGCATGCGCTTCTGCCGCGTTCACTGGAACGAAGCCCGCCGCGCCGGCATAGAGCATGAGTGGCGCCGGGGCGAGATGGGCGGCAAGCAGCGCGCTGAGGCGCCGGACCCCGGTTGCGCGATCGGGAAAAATATCGGCCAACTCCCCGGTCATGGTCGCGGCGTGGCGGGAAGCCGGGCCGAGCCGCGCGAGCGCCGCATCGAGCGCGGCCGCGAGATGCTCCAATCCTTGCCAGAGTGGGGCCGGAAGCTGGAGCACGGCGGTCACTTTTCCGTTCTCGACCCGCGCCGCCTTGAGGTGCGCCCCGCCCAAATCCCAGCCAATGATCGCCCCCATCGCGTTTCCCTCCACACTTGACGCCCTCTTCCCGCCGGCGAGGATAGCGGGATGGAGATTATCCCGGTGATCGATCTCAAGGGCGGTGAGGTCGTGCATGCAAGGCGCGGCGAGCGCGCGCAATATCGCCCCATCGAAACTCCGCTTTGTCGGGGAAGCGCGCCGCAAGACGTGCTGGCCGGATTGTTGCGGCTCTACCCGTTTCGGCGTGTCTATATCGCCGATCTTGACGGGATCGCCGGTGGCGACGGGCATGTCGCGCTGCTTGAGGCGCTCGCCAATGCTTTTTCTTCGGTCGCGTTCTGGATCGATAACGGCATGGCCGAGACGGCGCGGGCCGAGGCGTGGCTGGCCCGGGCCAGCGGAAGCTTGGTGCTCGGGAGCGAATCGCAGCGCGATACGGCCGTGCTCGAAGCCCTCTCGGCGCATCCGCGGGTGGTGCTGTCGCTCGATTTCCGGGGCGCTACCTTTCTCGGGCCGCCGGGCATTCTGGAAACTCCAGCGCTGTGGCCGGGGCAGGTTATTGCGATGACGCTGGCGCGCGTCGGGGCGGGGGCGGGGCCCGATTTCGAGCGCCTCGCGGCGCTCCGCGCGCGGGCCGGGGCGCGGGCGGTTTTCGCCGCGGGCGGGGTGCGTGATGCCGACGATCTCGCGGCACTGGCGGCGGCGGGCATAGCGGGCGCGCTGGTGGCGAGCGCGCTCCATTCCGGGGCGCTCGATCGCCAGGCGCTTCAGGCGCTGCTGGCGCCGACCGAGGCCTGATCGAGCCATGCGAGCACGCTCGCCAGCCCCTGTTTCAAGGGCACCGGTGCGGTAAGGCCGAGCGCCGCGCGCCCCGCTTCCGGGGCACCGCAGGAATGGCGGATTTCGCCTTTGCGGGCTGGAGCAAAGCGCAAATCGGGCGCTCTGCCGCACAACTCGGCGATGATCGCGGCAAGATCGCGCACCGAAGTCGCTTTGCCGGTGCAGACATTGAACACCGGGGCGTCTTTCACCGGGGCGTCTTTCCTGCTTCCCGCCATGAGGTGGGTCATCGCGGCGGTCAGTGCCGCCACCACATCGGCCACGAATATGAAATCGCGGGTTTGGCCGCCGTCGCCGAAAATCGCCACCGGCGTACCGCCGAGGATGCGCTCGCAAAAGATGGAAATCACCCCGGAATAAGGCGATCCGGGATCCTGGCGCGGCCCATAGACATTGAAAAAGCGCAATCCCATGGTTGGGATCCCATGCACATGGCTCGCGACGCCGGCATGCGATTCGCAGCCGAGTTTGTCCGCGCCATAGGCGGAAAGCGGGTGCTTGGCGGCGTCCTCGACGATCGGCAGCGCCGCGCGATCGCCATAGACCGCGGCCGAGGAGGCATAAACCACCGGGATCGGGGCGGGCATGGCGCGGACCGCCTCGAACAGCACGATCAAGCCGCCGAGATTGGTCTGGTGCGTGGTGAACCACTCCTTGCTCGCGCGCGCGACCGAGGCAATGGCGGCGAGGTGGAAGCAGCCATCCGCCCCGGCGAGTGCGGCGCGCACGGCCTGCGGATCGGTGATCGAGGCATGGTGAAACGCGACCTCGCGGGGCAGATTGGCGCGCTTGCCGGTGGAAAGATCATCGAGCACCACGACCCCATGCCCGGCAGCGAGCAGCGCCTCGACGAGATGCGAGCCGATGAAGCCGGCGCCGCCGGTGACAAGGAATTTTTTCTTCAAAACAACCTGCTCCTTCCCGTCCCTTCATGCCGCGCCGCGCCGAGTTCGGCAAACAGATCGGCATAGGCACGAAACATTACGTTTTCGTCATATTCTGCCTCGGCCTTGGCGCGGTTCGCCGCACCGATCACCATCCGTCGCGCCCGGTCGGCAAGCAACCCCGCGAGCGCCCGACCCAGCGCTTCATCCTCGCAAGGGGTGATGAATTCCTGGTTAGCAGGGGCCAGCATGAGCCGCACATCGCCGACATCGCACGCCGCGACGGCGCATCCCGCGGCCATCGCCTCGAGCACCGAAAGCGGCATCTGTTCGGTATCGGAGGAAAGGGCAAAAACGTCGAAGAAGCGATAAAGCGGCGCGGGGTCGGCGACATGGCCGGTGAAATGCACCCGCGCCGCAAGGCCGAGCGTGCGTGCGCGCGCTTCAAGCGCCGCGCGCTCCGGCCCATCGCCGATGATCACCAGACTGGCATTTTCATCGAGGCGGCGGAAGGCATCGAGCAGGCGGGCGATATTTTTTTCCGCGCGCAAGGCGGCGACCGTGCCAACCACCAGCCCCCTCCCCGCCCAGGGCGGCGGTGTGCCGGGGGGCGTGGCGAAACGCGCAAGAGCTATGCCGTTCGGGATATAGCGGAGCCGACGCGGGTCGAGCCGCCAGATCTCGGTGGCGATCCGCCACAGCGTGCGCGACGGCAGCATCACCGTGCTACGGCGCAGGCTCCATCGCCGCAGCCAGACCCGACGCGGGATCTGGCGGGTGCGCTCCTCGGGGCCGAAGCCATCTTCCATGTGGAGATGCGGAACCAGGGGAAAAACCGCATTGGCCATCGCCCATTCGATACTGCCCCAATTGCTGGTGATCAGCAGATCGGGGCGAACTTGTCTAAGCACCGCGCGGATGCGGCGGAGATTGCCGAGCGTTTCGCCTTTGCGGAGCGGGTTTTCGGGGAATAGGACATCGAGCGTAGGCGCGAGCCGGGCGCGGCATGCGGTATTGCCGTCCAGGGCAATGATGGCGTGGCGATAGGCCGGGCCGAAATGATGGGCGATCGCGCAAAAGCGCATCTGCGATCCGCCGGTCGCGAAGGTCGAAAAAACATGTAGCAGCAAAGGCGGCGCTTTTCCGCTCATGCGGCGCGCGCCGATTGCGGGTGAAAGCGCAGCGGTCGCCCGAGCGCCTTGGCGCGGGCATAATCGGCGCGCTCCTCGGCTTTGGGGTCGGGCGGCGTCGCGCCGGTGACGGGAGAGGCTTGCGGGCCGAGATAGAGCGAGGCGATCGAGCCGACATGGACCAGCCGGTGGACGCGTTTTTCCTGACACACCCGCGCCACCGTCTCGGCGCCGCCGACCATGGCGCGGCGGATCTCTTCCCACGAACCCGACGCCCCGCCATGGGCGAGATTGACCACCACCCGCGCCTCGCCGATCGCCGCCGCGACCGCCGCCCGATCGCGGATATCGCCGGAATGAAGCGCAACATGGGGATCGTGGAAAATGGCGGGCAGGTTGCGCAGGCCCCGCGCCATCACCGCGACATGCTTGCCCGCCTCGACCAGCTTCCGCACAAGCTGCCGGCCGATGAAGCCGGTGCCACCGAGCACGGCGATCTCGGGCGCCGCAACCCCGCGTATCACGGAAGGCGCGGGCGGGGATGAAGCGGGCGGAAAGGCGAGAGCGGCGAGCTTTTCCGCAAGCGAGACGAGTTCGGCGCCGAATTTGCCGTCCAGCTCGGGGGCATCTCCTTTGTCGAGCGCCTGATAAAACGCCGCGATCGTGCTTGCCATGCTGCGCGAAAAAGCATCGCTCGGCGGCTTGAGACGGAGCGTCGATAGCGCATAGTCGATGAGATTGCGCGTGCCATCGCGCAGGATCGCCCCTCCCGTGCGCCAGGCGGAAAGCGCGCCGTCGAGCGCTTCGAGCCATTTCGTCCGGCCATGGATAAAAAAACGGTTGGCGAGGATGTCAGCGGTCAAAACCCCGTCATCGCCGATCACGCTGATCTGCCAGAAAGGAAAGGATTGGCCGACAGCGAAACGCAACTGCGCCGGCATGCGTTCGGCGTGGAGCGAGAGAGTGAGCGAGGCATAGAAATCCAGGCCGGGGGCAATCTCAAGCGCGGCATCGGCGAGGGGCGCGAGGTCGGTGATCGGCCCGGCGAGCGCCCTGATCTGCGAGAGCGGATGCACCGCTTGTTCCAACAGCAGATTGCCTGGAGAATTGAACATCCAATGGCCAAGCTGCCCGGCCGCGAGCTGGCGCAGCGGCACGTTATAGATGCAGGAGACGAACCGCCCACGTCCGATAACGCCTTTCACCAACGCTTCACGCAACCGCACGAAAGCCGGATGATGAACGAAATTCTGATTGACCCCGATCATGACGCCGCGGGCCTCGGCCGCGGCGATCAGCTCGGCGCACTGGGCGGCGGACGCCGCCATGGGTTTTTCCAGAAGCACCGCCTTCCCCGCCGTGATCAGGGGCAGAGCCACGCGGTGATGCAGTGGTGGCGGCACCAGGACATGGGCGCAGTCGAAACCGTCCGCTTCGAGCGCCGCTTCCACCGAGCCAAAGACCGCGCCGATACCCCACTCGCCACCCAGGCGCCGGGCCGCGTCCGCATTGGGATCGACAATGGCGGCAAGCGTCACGCCCTTGAGGCGGCGCAGCGCCGCTCCATGGGCACGCGCGATGAAGCCGGCGCCGACCAGACAAACCCGCCTCACCCTGTCATCCCCTCGGCCATGGCATTCCTCTCAAAAATCCGCCGCGCTGCGGTATGCCAGAGCAAGGTTAAAAACGACACTAGAGAATTGTTTCCTAAATTTGACACAAAGAAGCAAGGCTCCCCGGCAACCCCGCTCCTCCTCGCGCTGTTTCTGGCATGCTTGGTGACCGCGCCGCTGGCGGCGCGCACGCTCAGCGTCGGGCCGGGACAAGCCTTGCGCGCGCCCAGCGCGGCGGCGGCGATCGCGGCACCCGGCGACCGCATCGAGATCGCACCCGCGACCTATCACGATTGCGCCGTCTGGCACGCCGATCGGTTGACGATTACCGGCACCGGGCCGGGGGTGGTGATCAGCGATCGGATCTGTCAGGGCAAAGCGATTTTCGTCACCACCGGGCGCGATATCACGATTGCCCGGCTCACCCTCGAACACGCGCGTTCGCCCGAGCATAATGGCGCCGGCATCCGCGCCGAGGGCGGCAATCTCACGCTTCGCGCCATGCGCTTCATCGACAATGAAAACGGCATTCTCGCCGCTCCCGCACCGCAAGGCACGATCCGCATCGAAGACAGCTTGTTCCGCGGCAATGGCACCTGCGCCCCGGTCTGCGCGCATGGCGTCTATGTCAACGATCTCGCGAAACTCACCATTCTTCGCTCGCATTTCATTGACACCCATATCGGGCATCACGTGAAATCCCGCGCCACTGTCACCGAACTGATCGACAACGACATCGCCGACGGACCAACCGGCACGGCAAGCTATCTTGTCGATGTGCCAAACGGCGGCACGTTGATCCTCCAGAACAACCAGCTCGAAAAAGGCCCCCACGCCGATAACCCAGGCACCGCGATCAGCATCGGCGAGGAAGGCATCACCCACCCCGGCGGCAACATCACGATCACCGGCAACCACTTCACGAACGACGCGCCCACCCGCACCGTGTTCGTGCGCAACCTCTCGTCCACTCCCGCGCTGCTGCAAAACAACACGCTCAAGGGCGACATCACCCCCCTCGAAGGCCCCGGCACCGTGCGCTAGAACGCCATCCACGGGCCGATCCGGGACTGCCGCAAGATTGAGGGTATCGCGACTGGGTTGGTAGTCCGCGCCGGTTTTTTGGGCTGCGAGGTAGGCGCATGGTTTGGTTTGCGCGGTTAGTGAAGGTTGATGCCGAGGGGGCTGAGCGGGGCAAGGAGGTGATGAAGATTGCGCAGCCGGGCGGCCTCGGCGATATCGCTGGTCTGGGTCTGACGCTGGTGGAAACCAAGGTTCTGCTGGCGGGTGTTCAGCGGGAGATGGTCGTTGCTCAAGCCGAGGAGCACGCTGTTCAGCGCCCGAACTGCCGCCGTTGGGGCGGCCATTGTCGCGTGCAGGCGATCTGAAAATCAGCGCTACCATGCTGGACATGTTCGCCGCGATCCGCGCGAGGTGCGCGCTCTGCATGCGGGAAAAAGACGCCGTGAGAGAGACGTCATAGCGCTGCACACGGTAATTTTTCTTCCCGCGGGTCAGCCGGGGCGCTCGCGAGGGCGGAGCTATGCCCGGAATATCGAAATTACCCGTGCGGAACTCTGAGACCGCCATCGGCAAGCACTGAGAGTCTGGCAGGGGCATTTTACGTGGCATATGGCAACGAAATGGCACAAGCGACCCCTTGCCGCTTACCGCGCGGCATCGTCGAAAATATCAATCGTGGATTTTGGGTCACACCTCCGGTCTTGCGTCAATTCACTCGTTATGTGGGATTTCACCATCATGGGTTGCAATCAAGTGTTGCGGTATCAGAAAAATAACCGGCAGGATCAGGGCATAAACCACCGTCGTCGCAATCACGCAAATCGTAAATCCGCCGTATTGATCATAGAGCCATGCGCCAAGAACATCGCCAAATCGTGCCGCGATGAAGTAGAGCGCGCCGGATAGCATCAGGGTGGTACCCTGCAAGCCGGCAGGGCCAGCGCGAATGAGAAGATCCAGATAGGCGGCTGTGGCGATCCCGCCCATCAGTCCGATGGGCACCGCGGCGATCAGGGCACCCACCAGGGAATGGATGAAAAGCAGCGGCAGCATCTGGGGAACCGCGATAACCGTGCCCCAGAAAAGAAGTGTTCTGAGCGGGATCTTGCGGCAAAGATAGCCGAAAATCGCAAATGTCGGAATGAAGGCGGCGGCGAAGATGGCGTTCCACTGGCCCCACTGCGTGTCCGTCGCATGGAGCGTATTCTGTAGATAGTATTGCAGGGGCGTGGCCGAGCCCGGCGCGAAGTTCCACAGGAGCCAAATCAGCAAGGCTGGGTAGATCGGCCAATGGCCGGCGAGAATTCTAATATGTTGTCGTAGAAGCGGCGGGTTTTTGCTCGCGGGGGCAAGATTGTCGAAGACGCTACGCGGCTTCCATACGCCAAAGACGGCTATGGCGGCCATGATCACCGCACCGGAGAGAAACAGAATACGTAGGATCCGTGTCGTGCGTGTGCTTTCGAGAAGATCGCTGAGCCAGCCCCCCGCGAGGAGTGAGATGACGGCGGGGAGTGAGGCAAAAATATTCCACGCGGCGCTGATCTGACCGGACATGACATGCTGCCGGCCGATTTCGGATGCCAAGCCGTTTTGCGCGCTTGAGACGAATAAAAAAGCGATGGTGGCCAGCACAACGGCGGCAAGGAGGACCGTGTACGTCATGGGGGCGAACGCAAAAAAAACATAGATGCTGGCGCCGATTGCTCCGAACGCCATCAAGAACCCGCGATCCTTCATGCCGAAAGGGTTCCAGGTATCACGCAAAAGGCCGAAGAGGAAGGAGAGAAAGAGGGGGATCGCGGCGAGGAGACGAAATCCGGTGACTTCGGACGCTGTCATGTGCAATTTGTTTTTGAGCAAAAAACTGATCGGAATATCGATCAGGCCGCCGAAGGGCGCACCGAAGGCAAGGAGCGTGATCAAAATTCCCAGATAGAAAAATATCCTATACCGTTCAGACGCGGAAAGGCGCGTGAGAGTTGCAGGCGCGTTGACATTCGTGAGGCGGCCGGGCGTCATCCCCGTATTACGAAGAATTGGGCGATCGTCGCGGCGCCGGTCACAGCAGCGGATCCGGCAGTGTCTCGACCGCTCCAGCCTCAAAACGATGGATGCGCGCGGCCACATGGGTTGGCCATGGCGCGGCCCGCCACGGCGCCGCGGCAAGCGCCGCTTGCATGTCCGCATACCCGGCCTGGCGGCGCTTCGCGATCTGGAGGGGGGAAAATTCCGCGTCATTCTCGGGAATGCCCGCCGCGCTCGCGGCATAGATCAGATGCACGATGTCCACGCGCCCGGCTGCCAACTGGCCGGTCGGCAATGTCGGCCCCGGCCCGGCGGCGCCACGCAGCAGGTCCATGGCGCGCCGGTGGTTGAGCCGTGTGGCGATTGCGCTGATCTGCACGCGCGTGCGGCTCGCGTAGCGGATTTCCTTGATGCGCCAGAGCACCTCGCGCATGTCTTGCGGCACGCGGCCTCGCCCGCGCCAGAGATCGAGCACGAACACCAGCATCGGGTTCACGGGAAGCGTGTCCAGCACGGCATCGAGCGGCGTGTTGGCAACCGTGCCGCCGTCCCAATAGGATGCCGCGTCGATCCGGGTTGCCGGGAAAGCCGGCGGCAGGGAAGCGCTGGCGAGCACATGTTCCACTCCGAGCGCCAGGGCGCGGCTATCGAAAAACGCGAGATCGCCAGTTGCGACATCGGTCGCGCCCACGGTGAAGCGTGGCGCCCCGGCGCCGAGCCGGGAAAAATCCACCAGGCGCAGGAGGGTCTGGCGCAAGGGGGAGGTGTCGTAGAAGCTTGTCGCCGATGGCGCGCCGGAGGGTGCGAAAAACGGATTAACCGGCCGGGGAACAAAAAAATTTGGCTGGCCGAGGAACAGCGCCTCGGCATAGCTGGCGGGATCGGCGATCGCTGTGGGGAATGCCGGCATAGTGGCCCATGCGGGCCAAGTGATGTCGCGCCAGAAAGCTTCCAGCCGAGCGAGGCGATCGCCGGGCGGGTTGCCGGCGATGAGCGCGCCGTTGATCGCCCCGATCGAGATGCCGGCGATCCAGTCGGGCTCGAACCCCGCTTCGGCCAGCGCCTGATAGGCGCCGATGTGATAGGCGCCGAGCCCGCCGCCGCCTTGCAAAGCGAGAACGATCATCGGTTTTTCAGGGTTTTTCCCCTCCGCCGCCGCCCCGCGCGCTCTGCGCCCGCGCGATGGCCTGGGCGGGGTCATGGCGACGGCTCGCGCGGAGAAATTTCCAGCATCGCCGTCCTCGTTTCCGCGTGGCGGCATTTCGGGCAGTGCGCTGGGTGGCAGGCGCGGCAGAAGGGTTTGCCGCAGGCTGGGCAGGGCGCGAGCCCGGCGGGAACGACGAGATGCAGCGCGTCGTCGCAAACCAGGCGTGGCCGTTCGGGGCCATAGCTGAACGCGCAGGGCGGGGTTTCCAGCCGGCGCGCCAGGGGGTTCCAGTCGAGATCGAGCGTCCGCTCCGCCTTGCGCCGACGGAGCTGCACCGAAAACCGCTGCACCGGCATCACCAGTTCCAATGTCTGCACCCAGGCGACACTCACCCGGAGCGCGTACTGACGGGCGAGATCGTCGAGTTTGGCGCGATACTCATGCGCGATCGCCGCCCCGCGCTGAGCCTCGCGGGCTCGTCCGGGATCGTCGGCGGCGAGTTGCGCGGCGCGGCGCAGCGCCTCGTGATGGAGGTCGTTATGATAGCCGTGCAGGCGGTCCTGATCGCGCTCGAGCCGGCGGTGGAGGGTTTTGATGAAGGGCGCGAGCGCCGCGTCGAGCCGCGGCGGCAGGGCGCGGGCGAGCACATCCAGCACACGCTTGCGCTCCCACGACGTCGGCATGGCCTCCGCTGGCGGCGCGGGCGGGTCCTCTCCGGCTTGGTCCAGCCACGGCATGACCCCCGCCAGCACGGCATCCGGCAGCGCGCCGGTGGCGAGATTGAGGCCGAGTTGGAGCAGGCCCTCGCGCTTTTCCTCCGAGACCGCGGCGTAGCGGAAGGCGAACACCAGATAGCGCGTCCAGGCCGGGGCCACGCCGAGCAGCCGGAAGGTGGCGTTATCCAGGATCAGTTCGTGGCCGAGCACCCGCTCGGGATCGGCCGGCGCCCGCCATTCCGGACGCAGCACGCGGCGCCGCGCGCGGCCACGGTTATCGAGCAGGCGGGCAAAGCGATCGAGCCAGTCGCTCTCGATCCCGACACGGAGCGCCCCCGGCGTCACGGTGGCGCCGAAGCCGAGCCGAGAGAGATCCGCGACCCCCAGCGCCCGCTGCACCTCAAGCGGGGCTAGAACCTCGATTTCCCCCGGCGCGATCGGCTCGACCAGCGCCCCCGCCTCGGCTAGCAGCGCGCCGGCGAAGCGCTGTAGCCGGCCCACCTCGGGCGGAGAGTCCTCAGGCGGCTCCCCTTCATGCGGCATCAAGATCGTCCCCGAACAACGCTTCGTCGAGCGCCTTTACCCCGTCATATTGTTGCCGCGCGGTGAGAAGCTGGTTTTCCAGTGCGGCGAAGGCGGCCGCGCGGTCGGGCTCGGTGGCGCGCAGCCAGGCTTCGAGAACCAGGGTGGAAAAATCCTGCTGCTCGTCGAGTTCGCCGAGAATGGCGCCGACCTCGCCCACCACCAGCTCGAACATGTTGATCTTCTCGTCGAGAATGCGCAGCACCTCGTCCTCGATGGTGCCGGCGGTGGCGAGGTTGAAGATGAACACCTCGCGGGCCTGGCCGATCCGGTCGATGCGGCCGATGCGCTGCTCGATCGCCATCGGGTTCCACGGGATGTCGAAATTGATCAGCGTGTTGCAGAATTGCAAATTGCGCCCCTCACCGCCCGATTCGCTGCACAGCAACAGCGCCACCTCGTCGCGGAACGCCGCGACCGCCCGATCCTTCTCCGGCCCCGACATCGCGCCGTCGAAACGCGCGAAGGGCCTTCCCTCGCTCCGCAGGCGTTCCGCGAGATGCGCCATGCTGTCGCGATGGTGAACGAAGACCATTTTCTTCTCGGCCGGATTCCGGCCCAGAAGGCGCAACAGCGCCGCCTCCTTGGCCCCCATGCCGATGGCGCGGAGACGTTCGCCGAGTGCCTGCCAGCGGGCATCGTCTGGGTTCCGCTCGGCAAAACGGAGAACGGCGGCGGCGGCCGCGGCTGGCGAGGATCCCGCCGCCGCCAGCAGATGCTGCACCGCCAGGCGATGCTGCCCGGCCGCGGCGACTTCCCGCACCAGCGTGGTCAGCGCGCGATAGCCCTCGGCCTCGGCCTCGCCCGGCGTGACACGCAAGGTCGAGGCGTGCCGGCGGGGCAGGCGGAGTGAAGCGAGAGCGCGGGTATTGCGCACCATGACGCCGCGCATCAAATCGCGCAGCCGCGCACGATTGGTCGGCTCGCGCGGCTTGCCCGGCACCATGTAGAGAGCGCGGAATTCCTTGGCGGTCTTGAAAATGCCGGGCTTGAGCAGGGTCAGCAGATTGTAGAGTTCGAGCAGGCTGTTCTGCACCGGGGTTGCCGAGAGCAGCAGCAGAAAACGCTTGCGCAGGCTGTTGACCAGCCGGTAGCTGGCGCTCGCCTGATCGCGCAGATGGTGCGCCTCATCGACCACCACCACGTCATAGCTCAGCCCGGCAAGGGTCTCGGCGTGCTCCTTGCGCCGCGCTGCCGCGATCGAGGCGATGACCCGCGGCTTTGCCCAGAACCCCGCCGGATCCTCGCGCAAAAGGGGATCGTGGCTGGTGGCGCAGTCGAGACCGAATTTTTCCGCCATCTCGTCGCGCCACTGCCCGACCAGGGCGGCGGGGGTGAGGATCAGGATGCGCTCGGCCATGCCGCGCAGCGCATATTCCTTGAGGATCATGCCGGCCTCGATGGTCTTGCCGAGGCCGACCTCGTCGGCCAGCAGCACACGGCCGCGATACTGCTTGAGCACCTTGCGCACCGTCTCGATCTGATACCAGTGCGCCTCGACATCGCGGAGCGCCGGCAGGCAGAGCAGTTCGTCGAATCCCTCGAACAGGCTGAGCCGGTTGAGTTCCTCGCGCAGGCGAAACCAGGCGCTGGTATCGCCCTCGCCTTCGGCCTCCACCAGGATCGCCGAGGGATCGGCGATCTCGAAAGCGATATCGAGACTTGCTGCGAGGCGGGGCAGATCGGGCAACGCCGAGAGCGGCGCGGCGGTTGGTTTCGGCGCGGGTGAGGTGGGTTTCTGTGGCCGCGCCGGGCGCACGGGGGGCGTGGGATGCGATCGCCGCGCGCTGCGCAGCCGTTCCACCCGGATTTCGCGCAAGGCTTCGGCGAGCCAACCGAACATGCCATGAGAACCGACAAACCAGCGCGCGGCGGTATCCTCCCTGGTCAGCCCCTCTTCTTCGAGGAGGCTCCAGGCGCGGACAAAATATCCCTGCTGGCCGAGCGCCAGCGCCTTGAGCAAGGCGACCGGCTTGCCCGGCAGATAGCGCTTACCGTAGCGCTTGAGCAGGGCGAGCGCGCGCTCGGGCCGCCGCGTTGCGAGTGCGGTCAATGCCGCGAGCAGGAGAATTTCCGGATCGGCCGGCAGGGCGCGGAGCGCCGCCTCCGCGACGCTGAGCGCTTCCGCCGACCGCGCCTCGAGGGCGGCACGCACGCGCTCGACCCAGAACAGGCGCTCGCCCTCCGCGGGATTGGGATCGAAGAGCGGCAAACCCGCCGTGTCGGAGGATTTTTCCGAGGGCATGCCGGCACTCCGGCGGGGCTATTCGAGATCGGGCTCGCTCTCGGCGGCCTCCGGCATGTCGGTAACTGCGGCGGGGGCCGCGAGGGTCGCCGTGCGTCGTCCGCCGCGCCGGCTGGGCTTGCTCTCCGCCGCTGGCGCCGCTTCCCGTGCCTCAAGCCGCGCCGTGAGGTCGGCGAGCGCGCGCTTCAATTCGGAATGCCGGGTGCGGAGCGAGGCGGTGCTGCGCTCGAGTTGCTCGATGCGTCCGGTGAGTTCCTGTTTCCCCGTGCCGGCGGCGCGCGCCGGCTTGGCGGCCTTCATCGTGCGCGCGGTCTTGGCGGGCGGGGATTTTTTCACCGCCTTCGCCCGGCCCGTCACCCTGGCCGCCGCCTTGCCGCGCGTGCCGCGCTTGGCCGGTGCTCGTGTTGTTGTCGCTCGTGCCATTTATGTCTCTCCTTCGTTGTTTGCCAAGTCAGCTTAATCGTCGGCCGCTGTCGCACCCGACGCCGTCAGTCCCAGTTCCTCGCGCAGATGCGCGTAGGTTTTCGCATCCATCCGCCGGCCGTCGGCGAGCAACGCCTTGACGCCGGCGATCCCCGCCGCTGTGAAAAAGGCCCGCCAGCCATAGGTGCCGGGGCGGATTTCCACCAGGCCACGCGCCAGCATGCTGCGCACCGCGGGGGGTATTTTCGGCTTGTCCTTCTCTGGCCCCGCGCGCCAGGTGCGCAGCAGGATGCCGTCGGCCAGATACGACGGCTGACTGAAATGAATGCCAAACGCACGGCGGATCAGATCGCGCTCACGGGCATCGAACGGAATGGACACGGGAGTGTTTCGTTGAGTCATCGTGGGAAAAATCTCCCGCCATGCACATTTTCGTCAAAGTTCACACACGCCCAACAGCGCATCGCTCTTTCCTCGATCCCATTGCGACAAGGCCATGTCGGCTTTGCGCTGGAAAGTCAATCGTGACGCTGCGGCGCGATGGTCATCCGGTTGCGCGTCCGGCGCGTGACATCGGCCGTTTCCATGCCGCCCGCCAAGCCGCTCTGTTTTCCCACACTGTCCATGATCGCTACCGCTGGGAGTGTTACCGCTGGCGCCGTGCGCGCGGCCATGGCTGCGTCCGGGATCGCCCGCCTGGCGCTATCGCCGAGACGGCGCGGCCTGCCCGCCTGCGTGCTGCGCAACGCCCGCGACCAGGATACGGTCCGAGAAGGCCCCAAGGGCAGCGCCTGGTTCGCGCACCGCCGCGAGGGCGGGGTCTGCCATGTCGAAATCCGCGGCCCGGCTTGCAAGAGCGCCCTCGCGGACGGACGCAAGAGGCTGTTCCGGTTCATGGGTGTAGCGAAAGCCGCCATGCACCGCCTCGCCGTGGCCGAGGCACCGATCGACGCGCTCAGAGCCTGCAAATCAATCGAACTTGAAAAAGAATGCCCTCTGGAAACATTGGCATTTTTCCGTCAGTTTACGAGAAAGCGGGCATTCTTTTTCAAACTCTCAGCCTCGCGCTCTTGAACGCTGTCGCGCCGGCACGCTCTATCTCGCAACCGGCGGCGGCGTGGGGCCCGCCATTCTGGCGGCGCTGATGAGCCGAGAGGTTCACGTCCGGTTCTGCGCGGGGCCGAGGCGGTCGAATTCGCCACCCTCGAATGGGTCGACCGGTTCAATCACCGGCGTCTTCTCGAGCCGATCGGCAATATCCCATCCGCCAAGGCCGAAGCGCCCTAATATGAACAAGTGAACGAGATGGGAACAACTGAACAAGATGGCTACGATGGCAAATCAAACCAAACGACCTCCGGCAAACCCGGCGCGGTTCACCCCGCAACGAGCCGCCCCCCCGAAAACTCCACCTCCCCGCTCCCAACCAACTGATTCCTGACGCGATAGCCTTCCAAAATCGCCTTTGGGTTTCTCCCCTTGGTCAAGGTCGGACAGTCCGCTCAAGCAGCGCCGGAAGTTCCGCAAGGCTGCGCACCTCACGATCCGGCGCGCCCGGCAGCCGCTCGCGTCGCTGGCCGTAGCGGTTGCACCACACCACGCGCATCCCATAAGCGGAGGCCGCGAAGGCGTCCCAGGCGTTGGACGACTGGAACGAAACCTGCTCCGCCCGCATCCCGAGTTGTTGCAGGCCATATTCGTAAACGCGCGGATGTGTCTTGAAGACCCGCACCGCGTCGGCCGAGAGCACCGCGTCGAGCAGATCCTGCAAGCCCGCGCCGCGCACCGCGGCATCCAGCATCGCCGGCGAGCCGTTGGACAGGATAGCGGTGACGAAACCGGCTTCTCGCAGGCGTCTCAGCGTGTCGGGCACTTCGGGGAAGGCCGACAGCGTCAGATAGAGTTCCATCAAGCGGTCTCGCAGGGCAGGCGTCGCGATCCCCAAACTGTCCAGCGTGAAGTCCAGCGCCTCGCCCGTGACCTGCCAGAAATCGGCGTAGCGGTCCTGCAGCGAACGCAGCCATGTGTATTGCAACTGCTTGTCACGCCACAGGTTGGTCAGCGCGGCGCGCTTGTCGTCGGGAATATCCATGCAGCGCGCGGCGGCAGAGGCGAAGTCGAAGATCGTGCCATAGGCGTCGAAGACGCAGGCGCGGATGCTTTGTAGCTGGTTCATTTCACCATGCCCCGGATCGGATAAGCCTTTTCGATGATGAAACCGAGTCCACGCACGACGCGATCGAGATCGGGGCGTAGGAACGGCGCATTGGCGATGTCGACGAGATGCAGAACGCCTTGGGGATTGACGACGAACAGCGCCGGCTCCGGAAAACGATGGTCGGTCTCCTGCGCTGAGCGCGGCTCGGAGACATAGAGGCCGAGCCGGTGCATGGTCGCCTCGTCCATGCCGTAGAGAAGCGGGAAGTTCACCTTCGCCGCATCCGCGGTGAGGCGGGTCTGCGCTTCGCTGTCGGCGGAGACGGCGGCGACGGAGACGCCGAGAGCCGCCAAAGCCTCACGTCTCTGCTCGATTTCCGAGAGATAGGACTTGCAGATCGGGCAATGCTGGCCGCGGATGACGAACAGCGCCTGCCACCCGCCCGGGGCGCCAAAAGTAATGTCGATGCCGTCGAGTTGCTTGAAGGTGACGGGGGCGAAAGGCTGGCCGGGATGCAATTTGCTCGTCGTGTCCACTGCGACGTCTCCTGTTGAAACGGGGCTGGCAGTCCGGCCCCGTTGTTGGGTTTCGTGTGGATCAGGCCGCCGGCACCAACCTGTAGTCGGCAAACCTCCCGTCGACTTCGGTGTGGACGAGATGGTTGGAGTAGATGCTCAGCGTCTTGACCGCCAACGCCAGAACGATTGCGCTTGCGCGCACGCAATGCCTGCAGGACATCGGCCGGAACCTTCGACATTTTTTCGGCACTCATGCTGTGCGCGGCCGTGCAATAACCGCAGCCTTTCGACACGCTGATGACGAGGAATACGCCTTCCTGCCCGACCGGCGTGAAGGTCGAGTCGCTGCGGAAACGCGCATAGCCGTCGAGATAAGTGTCCAGCATACCGGGTGAATTGACCATGTTCGCATACCTGTTCGGGATGAACCCGACCTGCGCCTTGGCCTTCTCAAGCACTCGGCGAACGGCTGCGTCGCCGCTCTCCAAGGTCTGTGCCGGCAGGTGGAGCTTGGCTTCTGAAGTCAAAACGAAACGCCGTTCAAATTCGCGTCTGGGATTTTGTTTGCGGGCGCGACGCTTGACCCACAAAGCAACTTTTATCCGCGCAGGAACGCGGAGACGCCTGAGAATTTGAAAAAGAGTGCCCTCTTTCTTGAAAATCTCCCGAAACAAAGCCAATGTTTCCAAATGACGTTCTTTTTCAAGTTCGATTGATTTTTGGGCTCTGAGCAGAGAAGGCGCGCGCTAGGCACTTGCCATCCGCTTCGCCGAGCGCGCGAGGCCGTCATAGGCGTCGAGCATCCGTTCGACCCAGGCGGACACCGGATCATCGGACGCCATCAGCGCGGTAGGGCTGATGACGCGCGCCCACTGGAAGGCACCGAAGACGGCATGGTCGGCATAGGCCGGCGCGGCGCCGGCGACGAAGGGCTGGGCTGCCAGCGTACTGCGCAGCGGCGCGAGGGTGCGCTTCAAGGCAGCCAACGCCTCGTCGCGCTCGGCGGCAATCGCCTCGAAGGTGCGCCCGAACGCGGCCTCGCGCGTCGTGCGGAAGTAGTCCTTGTCCTTCTCGTGCAGCGCCGCGGGAATCTCGGGCACGATCACGCGCGCGACCGCCGGATGCAGGACTTCGCTCGCCCACTGGTTGACGAAGCGCGCCGCCGCGCGCCCTTGCGGACAGCCGAATAGCGAGGGCCCATCGGGATAAGTGTCTTCCAGAAACTCGGCGATGTCCCAGCTCTCATAGAGCCATCTGTCGCCGGCCACGAGAACGGGCACCTTGCCCTGGCCGGATTTCGCGATGGCGTCCTTCTCGGTGAAGCGCCAGGCGACGGTCTCGACCGGTAGGCCCTTGTGCGCCAGCGCGAGCCGTGTGCGCCAGCAATTCGGGCTGAAGCGGACGGCGTCGTCGGCGCCGGCAAGGTCAAAGAGACGAAGATCGGTGCTCATGCTTTCGCTCCCGTCGGGTTGGCGGCCGATTGGCCGAACAGCAGCGCGCGCGATTGTTCGCTGACGACCGGCGTCGTGTTGATCTTCTCCGCCAGCGCATAGGCGCGCTCGACCGCGGGGCGGGCGCGGATCGTCTCGAACCAGCGCTTCAGATGCGGGAAGTCATCGAGGTTCTGCTGCTGGCGCTTATGCGGCACGATCCAGGGGTAGCTCGCCATGTCGGCGATCGAATAGTCGCCGGCGACGAACTCGCGATCGGCAAGCCGCTCGTTCAGCACGCCGTAGAGCCGGTTCGTCTCCTTGATATAACGGTTTATGGCGTAGGGCAGCTTCTCCGGCGCGTATTGCACGAAGTGGTGGTTCTGCCCGGCCATCGGGCCGAGGCCGCCCATCTGCCAGAACAGCCACTGCATGACCTCGGTGCGGCCGCGAATGTCGGTGGGCAAGAACTTGCCGGTCTTTTCGGCGAGATATTGCAGGATGGCGCCGGACTCGAAGACGCTGATCGGCGCGCCGTCATCGGCCGGCGCCGTATCGACGATCGCTGGAATCCGGTTGTTCGGGGAGATGGCGAGGAACTCGGGTTTGAACTGGTCACCCGCGCTGATGTTCACGGGAATGACGCGATAGGGCAGGTCCGTCTCCTCGAGGAAGATCGTCACCTTGTGCCCGTTGGGCGTCGTCCAGTAGTGGAGGTCGATCATCGGCGGGGTCCTTTGCTCCGGGTTTGCGGCGGCCGGCGAAGGCTGGCGATGGCGTGGTCGGCCAGCGCGCGCAGCCGCTTGGGGTTGGGGTCGAGACGCGCCATCACGCGGATAGCGAAAACCGTGCCGAGCAGCGCGGTCGCGGTCGCGGCGACGTCGGTCTTCGGGTCGAGCGCACCGTCGGCGACGGCGTATTCCAGCCGGTCGGCAAAAAACTGCTCGACCTCGCCCAGCCGGGCGCGCACGAGTTCGCGCGCCGCGTGCGACATCGCGGCGCCGTCGAGCGCCGTGTTGACCAGCAGGCAGCCGCGATGGTGCGGATCGGCCAGTGACATCGCGATCAGTTCGTCGAGGAAATCGCGGACCGCGCCGAGAGGATCGTGAGCGGCGGAGAGACGGGCGAGGCGCTCCACCAATCCCTCGTCCGCGTAGCGGCGCAGCGCTTCGACGAACAATCCGTCCTTGGTGGTGAAGCGGTGATAGAGCGCAGCCGAACTCAGCCCTGTCGCCTGCGTCAGATCGCGCAGCGACGTTCCGGCATAGCCATTCTGCCAGAACACGCCGATGGCGCGTTCGAGAACAGTATCGTCGGAAAGCCTGCGGGTTCGCGACATCGACCTTGTCCAGGAGTGGCTTGTGTGGCATATCTAATAGAACGATCCATCTAGATCAACCCCGTCCCATCGCTTTCGCAGGAAACTCTTCATGCACAAGCCTCACCTCGTCTATTTTGCCGACCCGATGTGCTCCTGGTGTTGGGGCTTCTCGCCCGTGATCGAGGCAATCTCGGAACAGTTCGGCACATCGCTGCCGATCCGCCTGGTCATGGGGGGACTGCGTCCCTTGACGAAGTCGCCGATGACCGCGCACGACCGTGGCGATGTCCGCAACCACTGGGAACACGTTCACGAAGCATCCGGTCAGCCCTTCGACCTCGCCTTCTTCGACCGTGAGCGCTTCGTCTACGACACGGAACCGCCGAGCCGTGCCGTGGTGGTGCTGCGACGCCGCGGCATGGAGACCGGCCTCGCCGCGCTGCGCCGCATTCACCGCGCCTTCTATGCGGAAAACCGCGACGTGACGGATACTGACACACTCGCGGCCCTGGCCGCCGAGCTTGGCGTGGACGCCACGACCTTTCGCGATGAGTTCGGCAGCGAGGCGGCAATGGAGGAGACGCACAGCGACTTCGCAATCGCACAGTCGGCCGGCATCCGGGGGTTCCCAACTCTGATCGCCAGCGAAGGCGATGACAATCAGTATTCGCTCGTGACCCACGGGTTTCAGCCCGAAGGGCGTATCCTCCCGGCGGTCGAACGATGGTTCGGCAAGACTGCGGCGATGTCGACCGCTGAGAGTTTGAAAAAGAATGCCCTCGCGCCCGGAAATTGACAGAAAAAACCCAATGTTTCCAGAGGGCATTCTTGTTCAAGTTCGATTGATTTTCAGGCTCTGAGACCGGACAAGCCTGCGCCCCATGACACGGCGTCGACTTATCGCGGGAGGCACGCATGAAGCTGTTTGCGCTCAAGGCCGACACGAATCCGCGCCACAATAGGCACAACCGCCGTCAAGTGAACTCCATATGCGATTGCCCTGCTCCTCAAGCGCGGCGCCGATTGACAGCGCCCGACGCGGCGCTATAAGGCGCTTTCCCCGGCGGCCGGATCACCGGCAGGGTTGTTTTGCCCTGGCCGGGTCGCGTGTTTGAGGAGCCCGAGTGATGTTCGCAGTCATCCGCACCGGCGGCAAGCAGTATCGCGTGACACCCAATGCCGTGCTCAAGGTGGAAAAGCTCGAGGCCGCCGAAGGCGAGGCGGTGACCTTCACCGATGTCCTGGCGGTCGGCGGCGAGGGGCAGATCACCCTTGGCGCCCCGGTGGTGGCCGGCGCGCGCGTCACCGCGACGGTCATGGCACAGGAACGCGCGGAAAAAGTTATCATCTTCAAAAAGCGCCGCCGGCAGAACAGCCGGCGCAAGAACGGCCACCGCCAGCACCTCACCGTGCTGCGCATCCACGACATCAGCGCCACCTGAGCGGAGAGAGGCAGAGATGGCACACAAGAAGGCTGGCGGGTCCTCGCGCAACGGCCGCGACACCGCGGGACGGCGGCTCGGGGTGAAGAAATCCGGCGGGCAGGAAGTCATTCCCGGCAATATCATCGTCCGCCAGCGCGGCACCAAGATGCGGGCCGGGCGCAATGTCGGGCTCGGACGCGACCATACGCTGTTTGCGCTTACCGCTGGCCGGGTCAAATTCGAGCGCCGCGCCGAGGGCCGGGTGCATGTCTCGGTCGAGCCCATCGCTCTACCGGCCCCGGCTATCGCCGCAGAATAGCGCCGCGCCCACCCGGATGAAGGTGGGGGGGTCGGCGCGCGCCGGCCCTTTTTTGTTTGTGGCACCATGAAATTTCTCGACCAGGCTAAGATCTATCTGCGCTCCGGGGATGGCGGCGATGGCGTCACGGCCTTCCGACGGGAGAAATATATCGAGTTCGGTGGGCCCGATGGCGGCAATGGCGGGCGCGGCGGCGATATCGTGTTTCTCGCGGTCGAAAACCTCAACACCCTGATCGATTTCCGCTACACGCAGCACTTCCGCGCCCGTAAGGGGGGCAACGGCTCCGGCTCCGACCGCACCGGCGCCGGCGCGCCCGCGGTGGTGATCAAGGTGCCGATCGGCACCGAAATTCTCGCCGAGGACCGCGCGACGCTGCTTGCCGATCTCGACCGGCCGGGCAAGCGGGTGGTGCTGCTCCAGGGCGGCGATGGCGGGTTCGGCAACACGCATTACAAGTCGAGCACAAATCGCGCGCCGCGTCGTGCCGATAAGGGGTTTCCTGGCGCCGAAGCCTGGGTGTGGCTGCGTCTCAAGCTGATCGCCGATGCCGGGCTGGTCGGCCTGCCCAATGCCGGAAAATCGACTTTTCTCGCCGCTGTTTCGGCGGCGCGGCCGAAGGTGGCCGACTATCCGTTCACCACGCTCGCCCCGCAATTGGGCGTGGTGCGGCTGGGAGCGGCGGAGGAATTTGTCCTCGCCGACATCCCCGGCCTGATCGCGGGCGCCCATGAGGGGGCGGGGCTCGGTGATCGCTTTTTGGGCCATGTCGAGCGCGCCGCCGTGCTGCTCCATCTCATTGACGGCGCGGCGGGCGATGTGGTGCGAGCCTGGCGCACGGTGCGCGCCGAGCTTGCCGCCTACGGCGCCGGACTGCCGGAAAAGCCGGTGATCGTCGCACTCAACAAGGCCGACGCGATGACCCCGCGCGAGCAGGCGGGGCGGCGCGCAGCGCTGGCCAAGGCCTGCGGTGCCCCGGTCGCGCTGGTCTCAGCGGTGAGCGGCGCGGGGATGGCCGAGCTGCTCCGCGTCGTGATGGACGGTATCCACGCGGAGCGCCGGAGCCGCGCCGCGTGAGCCCGCGCCTCGCCGCGGCGCGCCGCCTCGTGGTGAAAATCGGCAGTGCCCTGGTGGTCGATGCCTCGCAGGCGGCGCCGCGCACATCCTGGCTCGCCTCGCTGGCCAAGGACATCGCCGATCTCCACCACCGGGGCGTGGAGGTGCTCGTGGTATCCTCGGGCGCGATCGCCCTGGCGCGGCGCAGCCTCGGCCTTACAGCGCCGCGCTTGCGGCTGGAGGAAAAACAGGCCGCCGCCGCGGTCGGGCAGATCCGCCTCGCCCAGGCCTGGAGCGAGGCGCTGTCGGCGCATGGGCTGATCGCCGCGCAATTACTCCTCACCCTCGATGACACCGAGGACCGGCGGCGCTATCTCAACGCGCGCGCCACGCTCGCAACCCTGCTTCAGCTCGACGCTATCCCGGTGATCAATGAGAACGACACGGTCGCGACGACGGAGATCCGCTTCGGCGACAATGACCGGCTCGCCGCCCGCGTCGCCGAGATGGTCGCCGCCGACCAGTTGATCCTGCTCTCCGATATCGACGGGCTCTATACCGCCGATCCGAAACGCGACCCCAGCGCCACGCACATCCCCGAAATCTCCGTGATCACCCCGGAAATCGAGGCAATGGGGGGCGAGCCGCCGCCCGGCTATTCCTCGGGTGGCATGCGCACCAAACTTGCCGCGGCGCGCATCGCAACGGGTGCTGGGGTGGCGATGGCGATCGCCCAGGGCCATGTCGAGCACCCTTTGCGCGCACTCGAAAAAGGGGCGCTCTGCACCTGGTTTCTGCCCGCCCCGGAGGGCCGTTCGGCGCGCAAACGCTGGATTCTCGGAAGTTTGCAGCCGCTGGGCAGCTACACCATCGATGCCGGTGCCGCGCGCGCGCTCACTGCCGGACGCTCCTTGCTGCCCGCCGGGGTGACAGCGCTCGCGGGCCAGTTCGAACGCGGTGATCCGGTGCTGGTGCAGGGCCCGGAGGGCAAAATCCTGGCGCGCGGGCTCTCGGCCTATGCCAGCGCGGATGCCGCGCGCATCATCGGCCACCGCTCCGAGGCGATCGAGGCGATCCTCGGCTGGCGCGGGCGCGATGAGATCATCCATCGCGACGATCTAGCCCTGTTGTGACGCGGAGAAACGCCATGAACGCTGCCCCCGATACCGCCGCCGCATGGCTGCACGAGGCCACGACAGAGGCGCGCCAGGCCGCCCATATCCTCGCCCGCGCCCCGGATGAGCAGCGCAGCCAGGCGCTCCGCGCCGCCGCCGCCGCCTTGCGCCAGGGCATTTCCGCCATCCTCGCCGCCAATGCGGCCGATCTCGCCGCCGCCCCGGACAATGGCGCCTTCCGCGACCGTCTCACGCTCACCCCGGCACGCATCGAAGCGATAGCCGCGGGGCTCGAGACCGTCGCCGCCCTGCCCGACCCGCTCGGGCGCACGCTCGCCGCGTGGACCCGGCCAAATGGGCTTCACATCCGCCGCATCGCAACCCCGATCGGGGTGATCGGCATGATCTATGAAAGCCGGCCCAATGTCGGCGCGGACGCCGCGGCACTCACGGTGAAATCGGGCAATGCCGTTATTCTGCGCGGCGGTTCGGAGAGCCTCAACAGCGCGCGCGCCATCCAGGCGGCGATCGGCGCCGGCCTCGGCGCGGCCGGGCTGCCCGAAGCTGCGGTGCAGATCGCCCCCGATGCCGATCGCGCCCATGTGGGCGCGATGCTCGCCGCCGCTGGGCGGATCGATCTGATCATTCCGCGTGGCGGGCGCGCTCTGGTCGAGCGGGTGCAGGCCGAGGCACGGGTGCCGGTGCTCGCCCATGCCGAGGGGCTCTGCCATACCTATGTCCATCGCGCGGCCGATCCCGAGATGGCGTGGCGCGTCGTCGCCAATGCCAAGATGCGCCGCCCCGGCGTGTGCGGGGCGACCGAGACGCTGCTGATCGACGCCGCCATCGCCCCTTCCCTCCTGCCGCGCATCGTCGCCGATCTTAGCGACCTCGGCTGCCGCTTCCGCGCCGACCCCGGCGCCCGCGCCCTCCTCCCCGAATTGCCGGCGGCGGGGCCGATGGATTTCGACACCGAATGGCTCGACGCCGTGCTCTCGGTCAAAGTGGTCAACGGGGTCGAGGAGGCGCTCGCCCATATCGCGCGCCACGGCAGCGAGCACACGGAGGCCATCATCACCGAGGATCGCGCGACGGCCGAGGCGTTTCTCGCCGGCATCGACAGCGCGGTCGGCCTATGGAATGCCTCGACGCAATTCTGCGACGGCGGCGAGTTCGGCTTCGGCGCCGAAATCGGCATCGCCACCGGGCGCATTCACGCACGCGGCCCGGTCGGGCTCGAACAGCTCACGAGTTTTCGCTACGTCATCCATGGCAGCGGCCAGATCCGCCCGTGACGCGCGAAAGGCCAGGAGCGGCGCCCCTGGCCCCTATTCTTCACTGCAGCGTGAGCCTGTGCCCGGTGTGGCGGATTTCGGCGGGCGTGATCAGGCGGGCCGAGGCGACACGGACGGAATGCAGCCGGCCCTCGATTTCGCGGTGCCAGAAATCGAGAAAGCGGCGCAGCACCGGGAAGCGTGGCGCGAGGTCGAGATCCTGCCAGATGAAGGTTTGCAGCAGATCGGGATGATCAGGCAGGTGATAAAGGATCTCCGCCGTGGTCAGACGGTAGTCCTGCAATTGGCGCGACAGGTTCATGGCATTCTCCTCGGTTGAGCGGTCGCGTTTCCTTCCCTCCCCCGCGATGCTAGCCAAAGCTGCGACGAACTCAATAAAAAACGGTATAAAATCAGAAAGTTAGCACTCATCTTGGCAAAGTGCTGCCGGGCGCTTGACAGCCTCCGCCAGACCGCCTAAATCGCTGGCACTCTCCAAGCGGGAGTGCTAACAGGCCCGGGCAGAACGGGCCGGTCACCAGTTTCAAGATCATATCCAGGAGCGATCCGCATGAAGTTCCGTCCCCTGCACGACCGGGTCGTCGTCCGGCGCCTCAATGCCGAAGAGAAGACCGCCGGCGGCATCATCATCCCCGACACCGCCAAGGAAAAGCCGATGGAAGGCGAGATCATCGCGGTCGGCCCCGGTGGGCGCAACGAGCAAGGCCAGTTGGTGCCGCTCGATGTCAAGGCCGGCGATATCATTCTGTTCGGCAAATGGTCGGGTACCGAGGTCAAGCTCGATGGCGAGGAGCTGCTGATCATGAAGGAATCCGACGTCATGGGCGTCATCGAGGGTAGCACGGCCAAGAAAAAGGCCGCCTGAGCCTTTCGTTTGCGTTCTCTATCGAAACACTGAGGGAAATAGACAATCATGGCTGCCAAGGACGTTCGCTTCTCGGCCGATGCCCGCCAACGCATGCTGCGCGGCGTGGATATCCTGGCCGACGCGGTTAAGGTGACGCTCGGCCCCAAGGGCCGTAACGTGGTGCTCGATAAAAGCTTCGGCGCGCCGCGCATCACCAAGGACGGCGTCACCGTCGCCAAGGAAATCGAGCTTGCCGACAAGTTCGAGAATATGGGCGCGCAGATGGTGCGCGAGGTCGCGAGCAAGACCAACGACATCGCCGGTGACGGCACGACGACGGCGATCGTGCTCGCCCAGTCGATCGTTCGCGAAGGCTTGAAGGCGGTCGCCGCCGGGATGAACCCGATGGACCTGAAGCGCGGCCTCGATAAGGCCGTGGCCGTGGTGGTCGAGGAACTGAAGAAGCACTCGAAGAAAATCACCACCCCCTCGGAGACCGCCCAGGTCGGCTCGATCGCCGCCAATGGCGAGGCCGAGATCGGCAAGATGATCTCGGAGGCCATGCAAAAGGTCGGCAACGAGGGTGTCATCACCGTCGAGGAAGCCAAGGGCATCCAGACCGAACTCGACGTCGTCGAGGGCATGCAGTTCGACCGCGGCTATGTCTCGCCCTATTTCATCACCAATGCCGAGAAAATGACCGCCGAGCTGGATCAGCCCTATATCCTGATCCATGAGAAGAAGCTCTCCGGCCTGCAGCCGATGCTGCCGCTCTTGGAAAGCATCGTGCAGTCCGGCAAGCCGCTGCTGATCCTCGCCGAGGATGTCGAGGGTGAGGCCCTGGCGACGCTGGTCGTCAACAAGCTGCGCGGCGGGCTCAAGGTCGCCGCCGTCAAGGCGCCGGGCTTCGGCGATCGCCGCAAGGCGATGCTGGAGGATATCGCCATCCTCACCGGCGGCCAGGTGATCTCGGAAGATCTCGGCATCAAGCTCGAAAGCGTCACCCTCGCCATGCTCGGCAAGGCGAAGAAGGTGTTGATCGAGAAGGAAAACACCACCGTCGTCGAAGGCGCCGGCAAGAAGACCGACATCACCGGGCGCTGCAACCAGATCCGTGCCCAGATCGAGGAGACCACCTCGGACTACGATCGCGAGAAGCTGCAGGAGCGGCTGGCCAAGCTCGCGGGCGGCGTCGCCGTCATTCGCGTCGGCGGCTCGACCGAGGTCGAGGTGAAGGAGCGCAAGGATCGCGTCGATGACGCGCTGCACGCGACTCGCGCCGCGGTCGAGGAAGGCATCGTGCCGGGCGGCGGCGTCGCTCTCGCCCGCGCCTCCCTGGTGCTCGCCAAACTCAAGGCTGAGAACGAGGATCAGCGCTTCGGCATCGACATCGTGCGCAAGGCGGTGCAGACACCGCTCCGTCAGATTGCCGAGAATGCCGGCGAGGATGGCGCCGTCATTGCGGGCAAGGTGCTGGAAAAGGACGAGTATAACTGGGGGTTTGATGCCCAGAACGAGGAGTTCAAGGATCTCGTCAAGGCCGGCATCATCGACCCGACGAAGGTGACGCGCACCGCTCTCCAGGACGCCGCTTCGATCGCCGGCCTGTTGATCACCACCGAAGCAATGGTGGCCGAAAAGCCGGAGAAAAAGGCGCCGCCCTCGATGCCGCCGGGTGGTGGCATGGGCGACATGGATTTCTAAATCCTGCCGCTTTGAGACAAATCGCAGGCGGGCCCTCGGGTCCGCCTGTTTTTGTTGGACCCCGCCCATGCCCCTGCCGCGCTGGCATCCCGAAAGCTTCAAATCCCGTCTGCCGTATTTGCGCCGCCGCGCCTTGCTCGCCCAAGCGGTGCGCGCCTTTTTCAGTGCGCGCGGCTATCAGGAGGTCGAAACCCCCTACGCCGTCGCCGCACCCGGCGAGGAGGTGCATCTCGTGCCCTTCCGCACCGAACGGATTTTCCCCGACGGCACGCGCCGCGCCCTGTTCCTCCACACCAGCCCGGAATTCGCCATGAAGCGCCTGCTGGTGGCCGGCGCCGGGCCGATTTTCCAGCTCGCCCGCGTCTGGCGCAATGGCGAGGGGAGCGCGCTCCATGCGCCGGAATTCACGATGCTGGAATGGTATCGCCCTGGCGCCACGCTCGATGACCTGACCGCCGAAACCCACGCCCTGCTGCGCGCCACCCTCCCCCCTCTTGTCACCTGCCGCGGCGTCACCACCGATCTTTCCCACGCCGAACGCCTCACCGTCGCCGAGGCTTTTTCCCGCCATGTCGGCGCCGATGTGCTGGCCAGCGCCGAGAATGCCGACGCACTTGCCCGCGCCGCGGGCGTTGCCCGGCGCGCGGGGGAAAGTTGGGAGGATCTTTTCTTCCGCCTCATGCTCGGGCGCATCGAGCCGCATCTCGGCCGCGCCTCTCCAAGCTTCCTCACCCACTGGCCAGCGGCCCAGGCCGCCCTCGCCCGGCGCGATCCCGCCGATCCCCGCGTCGCCGAACGCTTCGAGCTTTATGTCTGCGGCATCGAACTCGCCAACGCCTTCATCGAACTCACCGACGAGGCCGAGCAGCGCACCCGCTTCCAAGCCGACCGCGCGCGCCGCGCAACCCTCCGGGGCGATGCCGGCTGGCCATTGGACGAGGATTTTCTCCAAGCCCTCGCCCACGGCATGCCGCCCTCCGGGGGCGTCGCCCTCGGCTTCGACCGCCTCGCGATGATCGCCAGCGGGGCGCGCGAGATCGACGATGTGCAGTGGATTTGAGGGAAAATCAGGCCAGGGGTTTCACCCCTGGACCCGAAGCGAAAGGCGGAGCCTTTGCAATCCGTCATGGGGCCTGGGGCCAAAGGCCCCAGCGGGTCCCAATGGCGGATGGGGGCAGAGCCCTCGCCTTTGACTTGCCTGGCCGGGAAACGCGGTGGCTTGCGGCGGCGCGGCCAGGGCGTTATATGCGCGGCCACGGCCGGAGTGTAGCTCAGCCTGGTAGAGCACTGTGTTCGGGACGCAGGGGCCGGAGGTTCGAATCCTCTCACTCCGACCATTTTTCTCCACCTTTGAGAGATTGCACAACAAAAACCCGTAGCGCCGAGGCGAGCGGCTGGTCCGGCGCGCGCGCCGCGTCGATCGTGGCGATGAGGGCAGCCGGCGCGATCCCGCGCGAGGCGGCCACGTTCGCGAGCGCCGCCCAGAACTCCGCCTCCAATGCGACGCTGGTGCGATGCCCGGCGAGCGTCACGCTGCGCTTGACCAGCCCGCTCATGATCGGGAGAACTGCGCCACCGCCCAGCGTGCCGCCTCCGCCACCACGTCGTCCTCGTCCTCGGCATGGCTCTGGGCCACCGGCAACAGGGTCGGATCGGCGGCATTACCGATCGCGTAGAGAACGTTGCGGAGAAAGCGCTTCCAGCCAATGCGCTTGATCGGCGAGCCGCTGAAACGGCGCCGGAAACCCGCCTCGCCGAGGGCCGCGAGATCGGCCAGGGCGGGTGCCTGGAGATCGTCACGCGCCGCCAGTTTCGCTTCATGCCCGGCGCTCGCGAAGCGGTTCCACGGACACACCGCCAGACAATCGTCGCAGCCATAAATGCGGTTGCCCAGCGCCACGCGCAGCGCCTCGGGGATCGGGCCGCGATGCTCGATGGTGAGATAGGAAATGCAGCGCCGCGCATCGAGCCGATAGGGCGCGGGAAAGGCATCGGTCGGGCAGACTGTAAGACAGCGCCTGCAACTTCCGCAGTGATCGGCATGCACCGGGTCAGGCGGAAGAACAAGCGTGGTATAAATCTCGCCCAAAAACAGCCAGGAGCCGAAACGACGGGAAACCAGATTGGTATGCTTGCCCTGCCAGCCAAGCCCCGCCCGCGCGGCCAACGGTTTTTCCATAACCGGCGCGGTATCGACGAACACTTTTACCTCGCCGCCCAGGCGCGCGACCACGAACTGCGCGAGATGCTTGAGCTTTCCCTTGAGGATGTCGTGATAGTCGCGATTGCGCGCATAGACCGAGATATTGCCGCGATCGCCGTGGGCGAGCGTCGCCAGAGCATCATCGGCGGGCGCGTAATTAAGGCCGAGCGCGATCACGCTCCGCACCTCGGGCCAGAGCGCGCGGGGATTGCTGCGTTCGGCGCTGCGCGCGGCGAGCCAGCCCATCTCGCCCGCGTGGCCCGCGGCGAGAAACGCCGCAAGGCGGGGTGCGGTTTCGGGCGACAGTTCGGCCGCGGCGAAACCCACGGCGTCGAAGCCGAGCGCGAGCGCGCGGGCGCGGATCGTCTCAGCCGCGTCCACGATAGGGCTCGACGCCCTGGGGGGGAAGAAAAATCCCTTCGGGCGGCGCCCCGCTCTGCCAGAAAACATCGATCGGCAGGCCACCGCGCGGATACCAGTAGCCGCCGATACGGAGCCAGAGCGGGGTGATCGCGGCACTCAGACGGTTGGCAATGTCCAGCGTGCAATCCTCGTGAAAAGCCCCATGGTTGCGAAAGGAGCCGAGGAAAAGTTTTAGTGATTTGCTCTCGACAATCCATTCGGCCGGACAGTAATCGATGACGATATGGGCGAAATCGGGCTGACCCGTGATCGGACAAAGTGCGGTGAATTCCGGGCAGGTAAAGCGCACCACATAGGTTTTTCCCCGATGCGGGTTCGCGACCCGCTCCAGCACGGCCTCCGCCGGGCTCGCCGGCAAGGCGACGCGCGCGCCAAGCTGGGTCAGTGGGGCGGAAACGTCCTCGCTCATCTCGGTTTCTCTCCGTCGCGCCAAGCCGCCCGCAGGGCGGCGCTGGTCGTGGCCAGGGAACGATCCCCGATCGCCGCGCGCAGGCAGCGCATCAGATTTTGATAATAGCAGAGATTATGCCAGGTCAGCAGCATCGGCCCGAGTATTTCGCCAGCCCGGAAGAGATGATGCAAATATGCGCGCGAGTGGCGCGTGCAGGCCGGGCAGGCGCAACCGGGATCGAGCGGGGTGGCATCGTCGGCGAAACGGGCGTTGCGCAGATTGAAAACGCCGCGCGCCGTATAGGCACGTGCGGTGCGTCCCGCCCGCGTCGGGATCACGCAATCGAACATATCGACGCCCCGCGTCACCGCGCCGATGATGTCATCGGGCGTGCCTACGCCCATCAGATAGCGTGGTTTCTCCGCCGGCAGGAGCGGCAAGGTGGCCGACAGCACGGCGAGCATGGTTTCCTGCCCCTCACCCACCGCCAGCCCGCCGATCGCATAACCGTCAAAGCCGATTTCCTGGAGTGCCGCGGCCGCGGCCGCGCGGAGATCGGGATAGACGCTGCCTTGGACAATACCGAACAGCCCATAGCCCGGGCGCGCGACAAAGGCGCCTCGCGAGCGCGCCGCCCAGCGCATCGAGCGTTCGAGCGAGGTGCGCGCCTGACCATGGCTTGCGGGAAACTGCGTGCATTCATCAAGCACCATGGTGATCGTCGCATCGAGTTGGTGCTGGATCGTCATGGCGCGCTCGGGTGTGAGGCGATGGGCGCTGCCGTCGATATGGGAACGAAATGTCACGCCCGCTTCGTCGAGCTTGCGCAAACCGGCGAGCGACATGATCTGAAATCCCCCTGAATCCGTGAGGATCGGACCCGGCCAGTCCATGAAACGGTGCAGCCCGCCAAGTGCTGCGACACGCTCGGCGCCGGGGCGGAGCATGAGGTGGTAGGTGTTGCCGAGAACGATCTCCGCGCCGGTCGCGCGCACCGCGTCCGCCGTCATCGCCTTCACCGTTCCCGCCGTCCCAACCGGCATGAAACAGGGCGTTTCGATCGCGCCATGGGCGGTGGCGAGCCGGCCGGCGCGCGCCGCGCCGTCCTGGCTTTCCACGGTGAAGGCAAAATTCATGCACGCTCCAGCAAAGAGGCGTCGCCGTAAGAGTAGAAGCGATATTTTTTCGCAATTGCGTGCGCATAGGCCGCGCGCATCCGCTCAAGGCCGGCAAAGGCGCAAACCAGCATGAAGAGCGAGGAGCGCGGCAGATGAAAATTGGTGAACAGCAGATCGGCGCTTTTGAAAACATGGCCGGGGCGGATAAAAATGTCGGTCTCCCCGGCGAAGGGGGCGATGCGGCCATCGGCGCTGGACGCGGATTCGAGCAGGCGCAGCGTCGTCGTGCCGATGGCAACGATCCGCCCGCCCGCAGCACGCGCCGCATTGATCGCCGCGGCGGCGGGGGGCGTAATTTCGCCGCGTTCGGAATGCAAGCGGTGGGTTTCGAGATTGACCTCGCGCAGCGGCAGAAAAGTCCCCGCGCCGACGTGAAGCGTGATCTCGACCCGGCGCACGCCGCGCGCGGCGATCGCGCTGAGCAGCGCGGGGGTAAAGTGCAATCCCGCCGTGGGTGCGGCGACCGCGCCATCGTTGCGCGCAAACATCGTTTGATAGTCCGCTGCATCGTCCTCGGTCGGTCCCTCGGGCCGGCGGATGTAGGGCGGCAGCGCCAGCGCGCCGGCCGCGCGCAGCGCCCGGAGAAACGCCTCGCCGGCGCGATCGAACCGCAGCAGAACACCGCCATCGGTGTTGCGGGCGAGGACCTGCCCGCTCAACCCACCGGCGCACACGATCGTATCGCCCGGATGCAGGCGGCGGGCGTTGCGCGCGAGCGCATGCCAGGTGCCATCAGGAAATTCCCGATCAAGGGTGAGGCCGATGCGCGCCATCCCGCGCCGCGCCTCAAGCTGAGCGGGGATGACGCGGGTGTCGTTCACCACGATGAGATCTCCCGGGCCGAGCAGGCTGGGAAGATCACGCATGAGAAAATCATCGCGGCGCTCACCCGCAACCCGCAACAGCCGCGCCGCATCGCGCGGGCGCGCCGGGTGCTGCGCGATCCGCTCGGGCGGCAGGGCAAAATCAAAAGGCGCGAGGTCCACTCAGAGCCTGAAATTCAATCGCGCCTGAAAAGGAACGGTTTTTGGCAACATTGGCTTTTTACCCTCGATTTCACGGCAAGAGGGCATGTTTTTCCAAACCCTCAGAGCCTGTTGCAGAATTTGAGCTGGGCTGATTTTGCCACAATATATTGGTCACATTTCCCAGAAATGATACTAAATATTGTGTTCACCTCCGAATTCTCTGAATTCTGCAACAGGCTCCTCAGTCCGGTAGATAGCTTGCGATCTCGATCAGGCTGCCGTCAGGATCACGGCAATAGACCGACATCATCGGCCCGAGCGCGCCGGTGCGTGCAACCGGGCCCTCCTCGATCGTGATATCGCAGGCGAGCAGATGGGCGATGACATCGGCGGTGCTGAGTGCCGTGATAAAGCAGAGATCGGCGCTGCCCGGCAAGGCGTGCGCGGCACGCGGCGAGAATTCGCGGCCTTGCTGATGGAGGTTGATTTTCTGGCCGCCGAATTTCAGCGCCGTACGCTGCTCCCTGCCGAACACTTCCCGCTCCATGCCGAGCACGCGCTGATACCATGACGCCGTGGCATCAAGATCGCGGCAGGTAAGAACCAGATGATCGAGCCTGTCGATGGTAAAGCGCATTATTCGAGCCCGGCGAAAAAATCATTGCCCTTGTCATCGATCACGATAAAGGCAGGGAAATTTTCTACCTCGATGCGCCAGACCGCCTCCATGCCAAGCTCGGGATATTCGAGAACCTCCATCTTGCGGATGTTTTCCTGCGCCAACACGGCAGCCGGCCCGCCGATACTGCCGAGATAGAAACCGCCATGGGCCTTGCAAGCCTCGCGCACCGCACGCGAGCGGTTGCCCTTGGCGAGCATGACCAGCGAGCCGCCGGCTCGCTGAAATTCCTCGACGTAGCTGTCCATTCTTCCCGCCGTGGTCGGGCCGAAACTGCCGGTCGCATAGCCGGCAGGAGTCTTTGCCGGGCCGGCGTAATAGACCGGGTGGTTCTTGAAATAGTCCGGCAAACCTTCGCCGCGATCGAGCCGTTCCTTGAGCTTGGCGTGCGCGATATCGCGCGCGACGATCAGCGTGCCGGTGAGCGCGAGCCGCGTCTTGATGGGGTAGCGCGAGAGCGTGCGGCGGATCGCCTCCATCGGCTGGTTGAGATCGATCGCCACCACCTCGCCGCCGAGGCTCGCATCCGTCACCTCAGGCAGGTATTTCGCCGGATCGGTCTCTAATTGTTCGAGGAACACGCCCGCTTGGGTGATTTTGGCGAGAATCTGGCGATCAGCGCTACAGGAAACGCCGATGCCGATGGGCAACGAGGCGCCGTGGCGCGGCAGGCGGATGACGCGGACATCGTGGCAGAAATATTTGCCGCCGAACTGCGCGCCGATGCCGATGCGGCGCGAAAGCTCAAGAATTTTCTGCTCCCATTCGAGATCGCGAAAGGCATGGCCTGCCTTGCTGCCCGAAGTGGGAAGCCCGTCGAGATAGCGCGTCGAGGCGAGTTTGACGGTTTTCAATGTCATCTCGGCACTGGTGCCGCCGATCACGACGGAAAGATGATAGGGTGGGCAGGCCGAGGTGCCGAGGGTTTTCATTTTCGCCTCGACGAAGCCGAGCAGTTTCTCAGGCGTCAGGACGGCGCGGCTCTCCTGATAGAGAAAGCTTTTGTTCGCCGAGCCACCGCCCTTGGCGATGAACTGGAAATGGTATTCCTCGGCGTGCGCCTCACCTGGGGCGGCGAGGAGATCAAACTGCACGGGCAGATTGTTGCCGGTGTTCACCTCCTCGAACATCGAGAGCGGCGCCATCTGCGAATAGCGTAAATTTGTTTCGGTATAAGTGCGATGGACACCAAAAGCGAGCGCCTCCTCCTCGTCGCCATCGACCCAGACGCGCTGGCCTTTTTTGCCGAAAACGATGGCGGTCCCGGTATCCTGGCACATCGGCAACACGCCGTTGCCGGCGATGGCGGCGTTCTTGAGGAATTGCAGCGCCACGAAGCGGTCGTTCGACGAGGCTTCCGGGTCATCGAGAATGGCGCGCAATTGCTGGAGATGGCCGGGGCGGAGCAAATGCGAGACGTCGTGAAATGCCTGGAAGGCGAGCTCGCTCAGCACCGCGGGCGGGATGCGGAGGATGCTGCGCCCGGCGCAGGTCTCGGTCGCGACACCGGGGATCGCGAGTTGCTTCCACGGCACATTCTCGGGGGCGAGCGGGAACATCGGGCTATAGAGAAATTGCGTCGGGCGGGCAACCGGCGTGTTCATCGCTCTGTCCTTCCTGCGGGCAGCGGGATCATTTCTCGGCGGGTGTGCGCTTGCGGAAAGCATCGAGGCGCACGATTCCGGCCGGCGCCTCGGAAGCTGGGGCCGCGGAGGCTGGGGCCGCAGCCTCGGTGGCGTCCTCGGGCGCGGGCGTTTGTGCGGTCTCCTCGGGCTGGAAGCGCAAACCATAATGCGCCGCCGGATCGGCGAAAGCGGTGAGAGCGGCGAAGGGAATGGTGAGCTTCGAGGGAATGCCCGAGAAGCTCAGGCCAACGCCGAAACGTCCGCGTTCGCGATCAACCATGAGATCCCAGAACTGATGTTGCAAAACGATGGTCATGTCCTCGGGATATTGCGCCCGCAGCCGCGCCGGCATCTCGACGCCGGGATGATCGGTGCGGAAGGTGAGATAAAAGTGATGCGCGCCGGGCAAGCCGTGTTGCGCGGCATGCTCGAGCGCGCGGATCGCCACCTCGCGCAGCGCCGCCTCGGTCCAGACATCATAGGGCAGCAGGCTTTCGCCGCGCCCGGCCTCGCTATCGTCTTCCATCGTGCTCTCGCCCCCAAGTTTTTTCATAGCGCGCTGGCGCCGGGAAAGCAAAGGCGCGCCGGCTCACAACAGCCGCAGCGCCACCGCGCCGGCAAGAATGAGCGCCGCCGCCACCTGCCGCGCCGGGCCCAGCCGCTCGCGCAGCATCAGGCGCGCCAGCCCCATGCCAAAGAGGATCGCGGTTTCGCGCAGCGCCGCGACGGGGGCGATCGGCGCGCGGGTCATCGCCCAGAGCGCGAGGGCGTAGGAGCCGATGCTGCAGCCGGCGGCGAGCAGGCCGATCCCCCAGCGCCGGGCTGGCACCGCGAAGAGGCCGCGGCCCCGCCGGAACAGCGCCCAGCCGAGGAACACCAGCGCGGTCGCGAGGAACATCGCCAGCGTATAGGAAAGCGGCGCGCCGGAAAGCCGCGCGCCGATGCCGTCATTGAGCGTGTAGCCAGCGATCACCCCGGCGTTGAGCAAAGCGATAAGGCTCGCCCGGCCATGCCCTGCGGCGCCCTTGCCCAAGCCGAGGCTGAGCACGCCGGCCGAGATCAGCCCGATCCCCCACCAATGCGCCAGAGGCAGGGTTTCGCCGAAGAGCGGGCCGAGGAGGGCGAGCAGGAGCGGCGGCACGCCGCGCATCAGGGGATAGAGCTGCGCCATGTCGCCGGCGTGATAGGCCCGCGCCAGCAGGGTGAAATAGGCGACATGCAGCACCACCGAGAGGGCGATTTCCGGCAGGCTGGCAATCGCGGGACGCGGCAGCACGGGCAGCAACACGACGGCGATCAGCGCACCGCCGGCGAGCAGCAGCGCGGTCTCCAGATGCTTGTCCCTGCCCGCCTTGACCGAGACATTCCACGCCGCGTGCAGAAACGCCCCGGCGAGCACCGCCAGCATGACGCTGACAGGCATTACGGCGTCCCGCTCGCCTGCGCCTCTTTCTGATGCACCCGCTCGAGTGCCGCGAGCACGCTGGTTTCGGTGAGGATCTGCGGCAGCACCATGGGCGGACGATCGCCCCCGGGATAGAGCACATAAAGCGGCACGCCGTCGCGGCCGAACTGGCGGAGATAGGCGGTGATCGCGGGATCCTGGCGGGTCCAGTCGCCGACCATATAGACGACGCCGCGATCGGCGAGCGCCCGGCGCACCTCGGCCGAGGTCAGCGCCATGCGCTCATTGACGAGGCAGGTAACGCACCACGCCGCGGTCATGTTCACCAGCACCGGCCGGCCACTGGCGCGCAAGCTGGCGAGGGCGGCGGGGGAATAGGGTTGCTCGGCGGCATCCGAGGCGATGGCGATCGGGGCGCCCGGCGCGTCGCGCGCCACTGCGAGGCCAGAAAGCACGGCGACGGAGGCGAGTACCGCAGTCAGCATCGCCGCCTGCGCGATGCGCCGTACCTCCGCGGTCGCGGCCTGTTGCGCCTGGCCGAGCGTCCAGGCGGCAAAGCCGAGCAGCACGAGTCCGGCCGCGAGCCCGAGCACGCCAGCCGATCCCGCCTCGCGCGCGACCACCCAGGCGAGCCAGGCGCAAGCGCCATACATCGGAAAGGCCAGACCCTGGCGCAGCACGTCCATCCACCGCCCCGGCCGCGGCAACCGCCCGGCGAGGCCCGGCAGGAGCGCGAGCAGCACGTAGGGCGCGGCCAGGCCGAGCCCCATGGCGAGAAAGATCGCGAGCGCCACCAGCTTCGGCGCCGCCATCGCCGCGGCAATCGCCGCCCCCATGAACGGCGCGGTGCAGGGGGTCGCGACCAGCACCGCGAGCAGGCCGGTAAAAAAGCTCCCGGCGACGCCATGGCGGGTCGTGAGCGTCTGGCCGAGCCCGGCCAGCCCACCGCCCAAGGCCCCGCCGCCCAGCGTATAGACGCCGGAAAGATTGAGCCCGACGCCGAACAGCAGCCAGGCCATGGCGGCGACAAAGGCCGGGCTCTGGAACTGAAACCCCCAGCCCGAGGCATCGCCAGCACCGCGCAGCGCGATCAGCGTGCCCCCGAGTGCCGCGAAAGTAGCCAGCGTGCCCGCCATATAGGCGAACGCCTGAGCGAGCACCGCGCCGCGCCCGGCGCCGGCGAGCCGCGCCAGCCCGACCGCCTTCATCGCCAGCACCGGAAACACACAGGGCATGAGATTGAGGATCAACCCGCCGAGCAGGCCGAACAGCAGGCTCTCGGCCAGCGGCAGCGCGCCCTCCGGGATGGGCGGCGCGCTGCCGGGACTGGCGCGCAGTGCCACCGCGCGCGCCGGATCGCCGGCGAATTCCAGCACCCCGGCGAGGTCGGCGGCGGGATCAAAGCTCTTTTGCGGCGCAAGCGCGAGGTCGATCCGCCCGCCGCCCGCGCTTTCGGGCTGCGCCGCCTCGGGGTCGATCAACCCTGGCTGATCGGGGAAAAAATAGGCATGGCGCGTCGCGGCGAGAGGGTCATTCCCTGGCGTCAGGACAAGATGCCCCTCCGGCGTGATCACCGCTGGCCAGGCGACGACGCGCGGCATACGCGCATCCGCCGCCACGAACAGCGCCGCCTCGGCCGCCGGCGCCGGGTGCCCGGCGGGCAGGTCGAGATGAAAATTCGCCTCCTCGGGGACGCAGATGCGGGCGCAGACCAGCCAGGTCGCGTGCGCCGAAATGGCGAGCGGGGCGTTGCCGCGCGAAGGCGGGCTGAGCGGGAGAGGCAGCAACACGTCGCCGGTATAGCCGAACACCACCACCGGGCCCTCGCTGATCCGCACGGGGGCTGGCCAGGCGAAATCGCCGCTGCCAGCCCCTGGCGGCAGGTCGAGATGAAACGTCGGCGGCGCGCCGGCCTCACCGGGGTTTTTCCAATAGATGTGCCAGCCGGGCGCGAGCTGGAAGCGGAGCCCGAGGCGGAGCGGCGTGCCCGGCGCATAGGCATCGGTATCGGCGACCAGGCTCACCCGGTCGCGCGCGGTGGCGAAGGGCGCGGTTTCGGCCGCCTTGGCCAAACCGGCGGCACCCCCACCGAGCAGCAGCACGAGCAGCACCACCCTGACGGCAAGCAAACTCAGCATCCCGCGGACGCACATGGCGACTCCTCGATGCGATGCGGCAAGGCGCACCAAGCGGCGCCCCCTCGAACCTATGCAAGCGGCAATTACCGATCGGCGGTGGCCCGTGCTATGGCAAGCGCCATGCCCGCCGCCCCTGTCACCCTGCCGATGACCGCCGCCCTGCCCGCCCTGGTGGCGGCTTTGGCGGAGCGACCGAGAGCGATTGTGACCGCTCCGCCCGGCGCCGGCAAGACCACCCTGGTGCCGCCCGCCCTGCTCGATGCTCCCTGGCGCGGCGATCGGCGCATCGTCATGCTGGAGCCTCGCCGCCTCGCCGCGCGCGCCGCCGCGACCCGCATGGCCGCCTCACGCGGCGAAGCGGTTGGCGAGCTGATCGGCTATCGCACCCGGCTCGAGGCCAGGGTCTCGGCCGCGACCCGCATCGAGGTGATCACCGAAGGATTGCTGCTCCGCCGGTTGCTCACCGATCCTGGGCTCGAAGGGGTCGCGGCGGTGATCCTCGATGAAGTGCATGAGCGCTCGTTGGACGCCGATCTGGCGCTCGCCCTCTGTTGCGATCTGCAACGCACGCTGCGCCCGGAATTGCGCCTGATTGTCATGTCGGCAACCGCCGAGACGGAGCGGCTGGCCACGCTGCTCGATGCCGCGATCATCGCCGCGCCCAGCCGCGCCCATCCCATCACCCTCCGCCATGCGGAGCGCGATATAGCCAGCCCGCGCGATCTGCCACGCGCCATGGCGAGCGCGGTGCGCGCCGCGCTGGCCGAGCACCAGGGCGACATTCTCGCCTTCCTGCCGGGCATGGCGGAAATCCGCCGCACCGAAGCGCTGCTTGCCGGATGCGGCGCGCTGGTGGCGGCGCTGCATGGTGACCTGCCGCCAGCCGAACAGGACCGCGCGCTCAGCCCGGCGGCTTGCCGGCGGGTGGTGCTGGCGAGCGCCATCGCCGAGACCTCGCTCACCGTGCCCGGCGTGCGTGTCGTGATCGATGGCGGCTTCCGCCGGGCGCCCTGCCTCGATGCGGCAACCGGCCTCACCCGGCTCACCACCGAACGGATCAGCCGTGCGAGCGCCGAGCAGCGCGCCGGGCGCGCCGGCCGGGAAGCGCCGGGGGTGGTCATCCGGCTATGGACGGCGGCACTCCATCGCGGCCTCAAAACCTTCGACCGGCCGGAAATTCTCGCCGCCGACCTTTCCCCCCTGGTGCTCGCCTGCGCCGCCTGGGGCACCCCGCCCGAGGATCTGCCTTTTCCCGATGCCCCGCCTGCCGGCGGCCTTGCCACCGCGCGTGCGCTGCTGGGCAAACTCGGCGCGCTGGCAGGGGAAAACCGCCTCAGCGAGGCCGGCGCGCGCATGACAGAACTCGCCGCCCATCCCCGTCTCGCGGCGATGATGCTGGCAGCGGAGACATTGGAAGAGAAAGCGTTATCCGCTGATCTTGCGGCGTTACTCGAAGAACGCGATCCGCTGCGTGGGGCCGATTCCCCGGCCGATATCGGGCTTCGCCTCGCCTTGCTCGGCGATCAGCGGGAGGCGCGCACCCCGATCGTGGGCCGCATCCTGCGTGCGAGCGCGCAGTATCGCCGCCGCCTCGGCGTCCGGCCCGGCACGCCGCCGGCCGGCGATCCGGCACGGCTGCTGGCGGCGGGATTTCCCGACCGTATCGCCGCCCGCCGTGGCGAACCCGGCAGCTTCCGGCTCAGTGGCGGCGGCGGCGCGCGGCTGCCGCTCGCCGATCCGCTGGCGCGCGCCGCTTTCCTCGTCGCCCCGGCGATCGAGGCCGCGGGAGCAGCCCGTATCCGCCTCGCCGCCTCACTCGCGATCGCGGCGCTCCCAGCAACGATCGCGCAGCGCATCAGCGAGACCGTCGAGACCAGCGTCGATCCGGCGACCGGCCAGGTCTATGCCCGCCGCCGCCGACGCCTCGGCGCGCTGGTCCTCGAGGACCACACCGAGCCGGCGGCACCGGAAGCACGGCAGAGCGCATTCGCTGCCTGGCTCAAGGCCGATCCCGCCCGTCTGCCCTGGAGCCCCGTGGCGCGGCAAACCCAGGCGCGCGTTGCCCGTCTCGCCCTGCTGGAACCCGGCGCCTGGCCGGATGTTTCCGACGCCGCGATCGCGGCGCGCCTTGCCGCAAGGCTTGCCGCGGGCCACCTCCCGATCGCGCGGCCCACCGCTCGCGATCTCATGTCGCTGTTGCAAGAGATGCTAACAGAAGCGCAGCGCGCCCGGCTGGCACGGGAATTGCCAGAGACCCTTGAGCTGCCGCACGGTCGCGCGCCGATCGACTATACCGCCCCGGTACCACTCGCCACGGCGCGAGCGCAGGCGTTTTTCGGCCTTTCCGCGACCCCCGCACTGGCCGGCGGGCGCGTTGCCTTGCAGCTCGCGCTCCTGTCGCCGGGTGGAAGGCCGGTCGCGATCATCGGCGATCTTGGAAAATTCTGGCGCGAAGGCTGGGCCGAGGTCCGCCGCGCCATGCGCGGGCGCTATCCAAAACACGCCTGGCCCGAGGATGGAGCCGCCGAGGGCAAGGGCAAATGACTGAAATCACGGCATTGCGGCCTTGTCGCGGCCGGCCCGAGATGCCATTTCGGTGCGGCGTGAGCGGCGATCGGCGACGCGGCAGGGCGAGGAGCGTGACGATGCGGCGGTTCCGCACTCTCGGTGAAATCTGGCCGGCGGAGGCCAGGCGGGCGCTTTGCCTGGCGCTGCTGCTCTGCCTGGGCGCGGCTCCGGCGTTCGCCGATGACGGCCCCGCCTCCTTCGCGCCGTTGGTGAAAAAAGTCCTGCCGGCGGTGGTCAGCATCGCGGTGACCGAGCCCGTGAGCACCAGCGAGGCGCTCGACGCGCTGCCCCCGGCGCTGCGCGGCACGCCGTTCGAAAAACAATTCCGTGACCAGCTCCGCCGCCGCCCCGAGAAAGCGACCGACGCTGGGGCGGGCTTCATCGTCGATGCGAGCGGCATCATCGTCACCAACAATCATGTCGTCGGCATGGCACGCGACATCGAGGTTTCGCTCGCCGATGGCACCAGCCTCGCCGCGAAGGTAATCGGCGCCGACGAATTGACCGATATCGCCGTGCTCAAGGTGACGCCCGCGCACCCCTTGCCGGCGGTCACCTGGGGCGATTCCGGGGCGGCTGAGGTCGGCGACTGGGTGATCGCTGCGGGCAATCCGTTCGGGCTCGCCAATTCTATCACCGCCGGCATCATCTCGGCCCGCGGACGCGATATCGAGACCGGTCCGTTCGACGATTTCCTGCAAATCGACGCGCCGGTGAACCCCGGCAATTCCGGCGGGCCGATTTTCAACATGCAGGGCCGTGTGATTGGCATCAACACCGCCATCGTCTCGCCTTCCGGAGGCTCGGTCGGCATTGCCTTCGCCATCCCGAGCAGCGAGGCGCGCGGCGTGGTCAATGAACTCCTCGCGCATGGCCACATCGATCGCGGCTGGCTCGGCGTCGGACTGGAGGATCTGCCGGAGAACGGTCAGGCTTCGGGCGTGGCGGTCACCCAGATCATCCATCAGGGGCCGGCGGCGCAATCGGGCGTGCGGACCGGCGATATCATCCTCTCGGTCAATGGCCAGCCGGTGTATAATACCCAAGGGCTGATCCGCGCCGTCGCCGCCATCCCGCCCGGCCAGCGGGCGCGGCTCACCCTGTTCCGCGACGGCCGGGCGATGCAGATCGTCGTCGTTGTCGGCCATCGCCCGCCGGCCCGCGCGGATTAACCAAGCGCCGATTAACCAAACATTAAACAAGCGTTGAGCGAAAAACATGCCAGGCATCATCATCCCGCCCCTTCCCGGCCCCGAGCCTCCGCAACGGCGATGGGCGTTGCCGTGGCGCCTGCCGCGGCGTTGGGGCTTGCTCCTGTTGCTCGCCCCGATGCTCGCCCCCTCCCCGCTCGCGGCGCAGGATTTTTCCTCGGGGTTTGCCGCGGTCGTGGAGCGAGTGTGGCCAGCAGTGGTCAACGTCTCGGTCACTGCGCTCAACAATGAGCCGCTCACCGAGGCGGAGAGCCTCGCGCCCGCCCTGCCGCCACCCGCCCCGCCATCCCAGAATGCCGCCAGCGATGCGAAAGCGGCTGATCAGAAAACGGCGCACGCGACCGGCAAGGACGGAACTGAAAACGGGACGGCGGAAAATGGCGCGACGGGAAGCGCGCCCGGCGCCGGCGGCATGGCCAATGCCATGACCGGCACGCCGATGGCGCGGATGCTACGCGAGCGCATGCGCGCCCGCCATGTCAAACTTGTCGGTTCCGGCTTCATCATCGACAAAGCCGGCCTGATCGTCACCAACTACCACGTGATCGCCAAGGCCGCGGCCCTCGACGTGACCCTCGCCGACGGCACCATTTTGCCGGCCCGCGTGGTCGGCGCCGATGATTTCAGTGATATCGCCATTCTGCGTGTCGATCCACCGCATCCGCTGCCGGTGGTCACATGGGGTGACTCTTCGAAGCTGCGTGCCGGCGAGTGGGTGATCGCCATTGGCAATCCCTTCGGACTTGGCACCTCGATCTCGGTGGGCACGTTTTCGGCGCGCGGGCGCGATATCGGCGCCGATCCCTATGATGATTTCCTGCAGATCGACGCCGCCATCAATCCCGGCAATTCCGGCGGGCCGCTCTTCGATATCCATGGCCAGGTGGTCGGCATCAATACCGCGACCGAGGCGCCCGCCGGCGGTTCGGTCGGTATCGGCTTCGCCATCCCGAGCGAATTCGCGCTCTCAGTGATCGATGTGCTACGCAGCCAGCACCATATCGAGCGCGGCTGGCTTGGGGCGCGGTTCACCGGCAACGCGCTGGCGCCCCAGGATGACGGGGTCGAGATCGATCGGCTACAGCCTGGCGGTCCTGGCGCCGCGAGCGGCCTGCGGGTGGCCGACCGCCTGCTCGCGGTCAATGGCGATCCGGTCGAGACGCCGCGCGACGTGGTGCGCGATGTCGCGGCCCTCGCCCCTGGAACCACCGCGGAAATTACCCTCCGCCGCCATGGCCATGATCTACAGATCCCGGTAGTGATCGGACGACGGCCCAGCCTCGGGGGCGAATAGCCCGGCACGGCGGGGTAATAGAGGAACACGAAATGCGCATTCTGCTGGTCGAGGACGACAAGGACGTGGCGGGTTTCATCGCCAAGGGGCTGCGCGAGGCCGGGCACGTGGTGGAGCATGCCGATAACGGCCGTGACGGGTTGTTCCTCGCCGCCAGCGAGAATTTCGACGCGATCATTCTCGACCGCATGCTGCCCGGCGGCGTTGATGGCCTGCGCCTGCTGGAAACCCTGCGCTCGCAGGACAACCATACCCCAGTACTGTTCCTCTCGGCGCTGGCCCAGGTCGATGACCGCATCCGCGGCCTCAAGGCGGGCGGCGATGACTATCTCACCAAGCCCTTCGTGTTCGCCGAGCTGCTCGCCCGCGTCGAGGCGCTGACCCGGCGGAGCAGAAACGAGGGGCCGCAAACCAAGCTCGTGGTCGGCGATCTCGAAATGGACCTGCTGGCCCGCAACGTGCGCCGGGCGGGTCAGAAAATCGACCTCCAGCCGCGTGAATTCCGCCTCCTCGAATACATGATGCGCCATGCCGGCCAGGTGGTGACGCGCACCATGCTGCTGGAAGGCGTCTGGGACTATCATTTCGACCCCCAGACCAACGTGATTGACGTGCATGTCTCGCGTCTGCGCCAGAAAGTGGACAAGCCCTTCGCCAGCGCGATGATCCACACCATCCGCAACGCCGGCTACATGCTGCGCGCCGAAGGCGCGTGAGCGGGACGGCGGCGGGCCAGGCCGGAGCCATGGACATACCGGCGCCGCCTCCCGCGCTGCCCCGTGCCCGGCTGATCGGGATCGCGGGCGAGCGCGGCGGGCGCCTGCGTTGGCCGCGCGGCCTCCTGCGCTCGGCGGGGCTGCGCTTCGCCGGGCTCTATGCCGCGTTGTTCGGGCTGAGCGCGCTGGCGCTGGTGCTGTTTTTGTGGTGGGACACCGCCGCCCTGCTCGACCGCCAGGTTGACGCGGCGATCCGCGCTGATGCGCAAGGGCTCAACGAGCGCTGGGAGAGCGGCGGCCTGCCGGCGCTCATCCTCACCATCCGCGAGCGGCTCGCCGAGAACATCGACGATGACGCGATCTACATGCTGGTCGATAACACCGGGCGGCGGCTCGCCGGCAATCTCGATCGCTGGCCGCCGGGCATCACCACCGACGACGACTGGTACGAGATGCCGATCGTGCGCGACCGGGTGCGCTCGCTGGCACGGGTGCATAATTTTGCCCTGCCTGGCGGTTTTCACCTGCTCGTCGGGCGCGATGTCGAGGCCCGTGTCAAGCTCCGGCGCATTCTCACCGATGCCATGCTGTGGGCGGTCCTGGTGGTGGCCGGGCTTGGCGGCCTCGGCGCGTTTCTGGTGCGGAGCGTGCTGCGCGGTATGCTCGCGGATATTTCGCGCACCACGGCGGCGATCGGCGCCGGCGATCTCACGCGACGGGTACGGCTTTCCGGGCGCGGCGACGAGTTCGACCGCCTCGCCGAGACCATCAACGACATGCTGGAGCGGATCTCCCGGCTGATGGAGGGCGTGCGCGCGGTCTCCAACGCCATCGCCCATGATCTGCGCACGCCGATCACCCGCGCCCGCGCCCGGCTCGAGGACGCGCTCACCCATGCCGACGCCGCCGCCGATCTGCGCGCCGCGATCGAGCGCGCCGAGGCCGATCTCGATGGCATCGTCGCGGTGTTCCAGGCCATCCTGCGCATCGCCGAGATCGAGGCCGGCGCCCGGCGCTCGGCTTTTTCCCCCTTCGACCTGGCGCCGGTGCTGGGCGATCTCGCCGAACTCTATGGCGCGGTGGCCGAAGAGCGCGGCCTGACGTTCATCTTCCGCAGCCCCGCCGCACTGATGCTTTTTGGCGATCGCGACATGATCCAGCAGGCGGTCGCCAATCTGCTCGACAACGCCCTGAAATTCTCCCCCCCCCGAGGCGAGATCCAGCTGCTCGCGGAAAGCCAGGGGCGGATCGTGCGCATCACCGTCACCGATCAGGGGCCGGGCATCCCGGAGGCCGAGCGGGCGCGCGTCACCGAGCGGTTCTATCGCGGCGAGAGCGCCCGCACCACGCCGGGCTCGGGGCTTGGCCTCGCCCTCGCCCTCGCCGTGGCGCAGCTGCACGACGGCACCCTCACCCTCACCGATAACGCCCCCGGCCTCGCCGCCACCCTCAACCTGCCCAGCCAGGAGAGCTGAACGGCGATGCCTGACATTGTGTTCATCCGCCGCCCATGGCGCTGTGACATGCATTCAGGCAAAAAGACCCCCATGTGGCGCGGTGGAATGCTGGCGATGGGCTCGATGCTGCTGGTCGCGGCGTGGCTGGCGATTGGTGATGCGCCGGCCGACGACGCGGCGCAGGTGATCACCGACACCCCGGATTACTGCGCCCAACTCCGCGCCGAGGTGCAGGAAGAGATGGACGTCGCGGCCAAGCCGGCGGCCAACCCTGAGGCGCGCGCGCCGATGCTGGCCAAGGTCGATTCCCTCGCCGAAGAGGGTGGGCGGCTCTGCGCGGCGGGCAAGGTACGCGGCGGCATCATCCGGCTGCGCCGCGCCCTCACCCTGATGCACGAGCCGCCACCGCATGGCGGCGAATGAACAGGCCCGCCAGTATCTCGGTTTAGTGTAGATCGGTTTGAAAGCAGGTCGACACCGGCCCGCGAAGCTCGCAATCGCCGTCGATCCATCCTAGAATGGCGCGGCCATGAACGCGCTGCCGCCGCCCCACCGCCGCCTCGTGATCGAGATGGTCTATGATCTAGTCTGCCCGTGGTGCTATCTCGGGCTGCGCCGCCTGCGCCACAGCCTGCATCGCCGCCCCGAGATCGAGGTCTCGTTTCTCTCGCGGGCCTTTTTGCTCAACCCCGACATGCCGCGCGCCGGCATGAGCCGCAGCGAGTATCTGACGCGCAAATTCGGCAGCGAGGATCGCGCCACCCGCCTTTTCGCTTCGATCAGCCAGATCGGGCAGGGCGAGGGTCTGTCATTCCGCTTCGATCGCATGCAGCGCACGCCGAGCAGCGTCGATGCCCATCGCGTGGTGCGCTTCGCCGCCCGCTCGGGCCGCGCGATGGAAGCGATCGAGGCGCTGTTCGCCGCCTATTTCACTGCGGGCGTCGATATCGGCAATCCCGCCTGGCTCGCCACCCTCGCCGAGACCATCGGGCTCGATAGCGCGGCGCTGCGGGTGTTCCTGGCCAGCGATCAGGAGATCGACGCCGTGCATGCCGACAATCTCCGCGCCCATCGGCTCGGCATCAATGGCGTGCCGTGCTTCATCCTCGGCGGCCGGCACGCCATCGCCGGCGCGCAGGAGCCCGATGTCATCGAGCGCTTGCTCGATGTCGCGCTGCTCGAGGATAGCGCCGACTGACGACGCCCGCCATCTCGGCCCGCCCTACCACCTCGGCGCCTGTCGCAACCGCGCTTGGTGGGCTGGCGATCGCGCTGTGGTCGGCGCTCGCCCTGCTCGCGAGCTTCACCCGCACCCTGCCGCCCTTCGAGACGCTGGGGTCGAGCTTCGCCGTCGCCGCCACGGCAAGCCTCACCCTGATCGCCGCGCGCGGGGCGAAAGCGCGCACCCGGCTCCGCCAGCCGATCGGCGCCTGGCTGCTCGGTTTTACCGGGCTGTTCGGCTACCATGCGCTCTATTTCTTCGCGCTGAGCCACGCCCCGGTCGCCGCCGCCAGCCTGATCTGTTATCTCTGGCCACTGCTCATCGTGCTGTTCGCGCGGCCCTCGGCGCCCGGCTTGGCGGCGCGGACGCGCCAGCTTGGCGGCGCGTCTCTCGGCCTCGCCGGCACCGCGCTGATCGTGCTGGGCCGGCCGGGAGCGGGCTTGCCCGAGACCCTGCCGATCGCCGGCTTCCTTGCCGCCTTGTGCGCGGCGTTCGTCTGGGCCGGCTATTCGGTGCTCAACCGCCGCTATGCGGCGCGGGGAAGCGAGCCGATCGGCGTGCTCTGCGCCGCCGTGGCCCTCGCGGCCGGGCTCTGCCACTGGCTGTTCGAGCCCCACATCACGCCCGAGCCCCGGCAATTCCTAGCCCTCGCGGCCCTCGGTCTCGGCCCGGTGGGACTGGCCTTTTTTGCCTGGGATCACGCGACCAAACACGGCAATCTGCCGCTGCTCGGAGCACTCGCCTATTTCGCGCCGTTGCTCTCCACTCTGCTGCTTGTACTGGCCGGCGCGGCACCAATGCAAGCCTCGCTCATCGGCGCGGCCGCGCTCATCGTCACTGGCGCGAGCCTCGCGCGGCGGTAAGCAGCGAAATCCAGGCCCCCACCTTGTAGCGGATTTTTGAAATCCGTCACGATCCCTCGTCCCATCGATAGCGGAAATCGCAATACGCCGCACCCTGCATGATGGTTTGCGTGCGGGTGAGCTTCAGGCGCGGGTCATACCCTTCGCAGAATGCGCCGTCGCGGTTGCACGAAAGCAGCGCGCCAATCTCACCAAGCCCCATCGCGCGATACATCTCGGCATAGCGGCAGCGCGTGACGTTGAAGTGGAACTCTCCCTCCGACGCCGGTATTTCCTCGATGGTGAGCGCATCCTCGGCGCGCCAGAGTGATTGGATCGCGCGGAAATGCTCGAGGCTCGGTCCCGCCGGCGCGCGGGCCGCCATCTCGCCCGCCACTTCATGCGCCATCTTGACCACTGCCCGCGCGAGCACCGCGCGCGCCGCTTCCTCGCCGAAAGTCGCCGTCATCTCATCGAAAATCCCCTTGGCGAAGGCCGCCTCAATCCGCCGCCGCGTGACGATCGGCATCTCTTCCATGCTCCGCCCTCACTTTTCGTGGCGCCGGTCCGTTCACCAGATAGAGCCCAAAAGCGACCGCGACCAACGCCAGCGCCAAAACCAACGACGCCGGCTCATGCAAAATAGCAATGCCGGCCACCATGCCAAAAAGCGGCGTCAGAAAAGAAAACGCCGCGAGCCGGCCAGCGGGATAATGCCCGATCAGCCAGAACCAGGCGAGATAGGTGGCAAACGCCACCACCACCGACTGATAAGCGAGCGAGGCATAAGCGACGCCGCCGGCCCGTCCGATCGCGCCCGCCTCCCCCTCGAACAGCGCCACGCCAAGCAAGATCGGCACCGATCCCGCAAGTTGATAAAGTAGGATTTTTGCTGGCGAGACTCCAGAAAGACGCTTCACCGCCTTCACCATCACCGTCACCGCCGCCCACATCGAAGCTGCCACCAGCACCAAGAGGTCGCCATTCAACGTGCCACCCGCGCCATTTCCGCTTATGCCATCGGCAAAGGCGAGCGCCACGCCGAGAAACGCCGAAAGCAGGCCAATCACCTGGCGCCAGCCAAGCCGCTCCGCGGGCACGAAAAAATGCACGCCGAGGGCTACGAAAAACGGCGCGGTGTATAGAAACAACACGGCGCGCGAGGCACTGGTGCGCGTCAACCCGGCATAGTACAACAAAAACTCGCCGCCGAAGAGCGCCGCCAGGGCAAGCCCGGGCAACCACGTGGCATCGAGGCGAAACAGCCGCAGCAGACCAGGCATGCCCTCGCGTGCGCCGACCCAGCCGATCAGCAGCAGGGAAGAAATCAACGAGCGCAACCCGGCCTGCAAAGCCGGAGGGAAGCCATCCACGAGCGCGAGCTTGATCGCGACTTGCTGCACGCCCCACAACAGGCAGAGCAGGGTCATCACCGCGATCGCCCGCCCGTCGAGACGGGCGTGCATCTCAGAGCCTGAAAATCAATCGAATTTGAAAAAGAATAACCGCTGAAAACATTATTTTTTCCGATCAATTCCGGGGTGCGAGGACTTTCATTTTCAAACGCTCAGGCAGGCAAATCGAGAACATTTTTGGCGATGATATTGCGCTGGATCTCATTGGTGCCGCCATAGATGCTTGCCGGCCGCGCCTGAATGAAAATACCGGCGGGATGCAAATCGCGATTGCCCTCGATCGGTTCGAGTAAACCGGCATTCTCGCCAGCGATTTCCAGCATGAACTCGCTGATGCGCTGGAAAATCTCGCTCTGGTTCACTTTCAACATCGAAACATCGGCACCCAGCGCTTCACCACGCCGCAATTTCGCGACATAGGTCTCATAGAGCGCGCGGTGATCGGCGAGATCGAGGCGAAGCCTTGTGTAGCGGTCGATGAACACCGGCGCGTCGCTGATCCCGACATGTTCGGCGAGCCGGCGCAGCCGCGTCAACGCGTAGGCTGACTGGCGCGGCGAGCCGAGAAAAATACGCTCGAAACCGAGCAGCGCCTTGGCCATCGTCCATCCCTGGTTGATTTCCCCGACCAGATTTTCCTTGGGCACTCGGACATTGTCAAAAAAAGTCTCACAAAATTCATCATGCAATTCGAGATTGATAATCGGGCGGACGCTCACCCCCTTGGCCGCCATCGGCACAAGCAAAAAACTGATGCCTTGCTGCTGTTTCGCCCGCTTGTCGGTGCGCGCGAGAAGGAAAATCCAGTTGGCGTCGCTAGCGAGCGTGGTCCAGGTTTTTTGCCCGTTGATCACCCAGTGATCACCCTCCAGCACCGCCTCGGTGCGCAGGCTCGCAAGATCGGAGCCGGCATTGGGTTCGCTGTAGCCCTGGCACCAGATATGCTCGCCAGAGAGTATCCTGGGAAGGAAGTAGCGCTTCTGTTCCTCGCTGCCATAGCGGATGAGCAGCGGACCGACCATGACGATGCCATGATCGTTGACGCGCGCGCAGCCGTAGCGTTCGAATTCCTCAGTCATGATGATCTGCTTCGCCGCCGACAGCCCCATGCCGCCATATTCGCGCGGCCAGCCGGGCGCGAGCCAGTTTTTTTCCGCGAGTTTCAGATACCATACTTTGTTCTCACGCCAGTGCAGCCGCTTCGGCGGATTGCGCAACGCCGGCGGATAATTTTCGGCAAGAAACCGGCGAACCACCAGGCGGAAAGCCTCGTCATCGAGTTGGTCAAGCACTTCGGCGGGCGGCGGGAAGGGATCGGTCATGGGCCTTCATCCTCGCTGTCAGGGGCAATCGCGGCGAAGCGCGCGCGATGCCAGGCGCTGCTGCCGAATTGATTGGCAACCACCATTGCCTTGCGCAAAAAGAGCCCGGCATCGTATTCATCCGTGTAGGCGATGCCACCATGGAGCTGGATGGCTTCCCGCGTCAGCCTGAGGGCGGCATCCGAGGCCCGCGCCTTGGCCCGCGACACTGCCGCCTGGCGTGGCCCCGGTTCGGCCGTGGCATCGAGAACGTCTGCCGCGGCCGCGACGGACGCCCTTGTCAACTCCAATTGGATTTTCAAATCCGCCGAACGGTGTTGCAGCGCCTGAAAACTTCCAATCTTGCGGCCGAACTGCGTGCGGGTGCGAAGATAATCCAGGGTGAGCGCAAAAACCCGATCCATCAAACCGAGCAGATAGGCACTGGTGGCAAGTGTCGCTTCTTCGAGGGCGGCGGCGAAATCGCCGGCGAGCGCGGAAGCCGGGGCATCATCGCAGGAGAGCGCGCCGAAATGTCCGCCATCCTGGGTGTCGGCAAGAACCAGCGAGACAGCTTCGGCACTGGCCGGAACGAGCGCACATCCCTCCCGCGCGGTGACCACAAAACCATCCGCCCCGGCGGCCATCGGCACAAAAACCTTGCGCCCGAAAACCCCCCCGTTGCTGAAGCTCGTGGTAAGCGGTGCGTGCAGGGCGCCGGATTTCTCCTGCCAGGCAGGAAGGATGAGCCGTCGCCCGGAAAGCTGATCGGCAAGCAAAGCCGCGGGCAGCACAGCGGTCGCGAGCACCGCGCCGATCAGCGGTTCGGGCATGAGGGCTGCGCCAAACTCCTCGGCGAGCGCACAATATTCCGCCATGCCGAGCCCCGCGCCGCCCTGCCCCTCGGGAACGCGGATACCGACCCAGCCCATCGCGCAGATCTCGCGCCAGATGGCTGGATCAAACCCCGGGCGCGTGAAGCGCAACGCGCGAATACGGCGGAGATCACCCTGCCGCGGCGCCACCGCCGCGGCGCTTTCGCGGATCAGGCGAAGGCCTTCCGCGCGGCCCGCCCCTTCGTTCATCCCCCCCGGCTCGTTCGTCATCGCCAAAAACGCATCTCCTCAGCTTGGCAGATGGAGTTTTGCTTCGCTCCGCGCCTGCAACGCGGCGAAACTCAGACCCGCGATCATGTCGAGCACGACAAACCCCCGCTCGGTGACCTCGAACACCGCGAGATTGGTATAGACGCGCTTGACCGCGGCGAGCGCAGTCGCCGGATAGGAGAGACGGTTGACAAGACGCGCGTGCCCCTCCCTCGTCGTCTGCTCCATCACCACCCAGAGCCGCTTGGCACCGACCGCGAGATCCATCGCCCCGCCCACGGCGGGCGCCGTGTCGTTCTCGCTCGTCGCCCAATTGGCGATATCACCATTTGCCGCCACCTGATAGGCGCCAAGCACGCAGAGATCGAGATGTCCGCCACGGATCATCGCGAAACTATCGGCGTGATGCACGAAACATCCGCCCTGGCGCAGTGTCACGTGTTGCTTGCCGGCATTGATCAGCCAGGGGTCGATATGTTCCGCCGCCGGCGCGGGGCCCATACCGAGAACGCCATTCTCGGAGTGGAAAATCACCTCGCGATCGAGCGGCACATGATCGGCAACCAATGTCGGGATGCCGATGCCGAGATTGACATACCAGCCCTCGGGAATGTCTCGCGCCAAGCGCTCCGCCATGGCCGCGCGACCCAAGGGTTTGAACGCCGCTGAAGATGTCTCGGGCATTGCTTTCCTCCCTTCAGAGTCTGAAAATCAATCGAATTTGCAAAAGAACGCCCTTTGAAAACATTGGGTCTTTTCGATCGGTCTCCAGGCGCGTGGCATTCTTTTGCAAATTCTCAGAGCGGTGGATCGCCGTACGGCACATGGATGACACGATCGACGAAAATCCCCGGAGTCACCACCGCCTCCGCATCGAGCGCGCCGAGTTCGACAATATGCTGCGTCTGGGCGACGGTGAGCCGGGCGGCGGTCGCCATCACCGGATTAAAATTCCGCCCGGAGCGGCGATAGGTCAAGTTGCCCCAGCGATCGCCCTGCCACGCCTCGATCAGCGCGACATCGCCTGACAGCGCGTATTCCAGAACGCAATTCCTGCCGTTAATCTCGCGCGTTTCCTTGCCGGCGGCAAGCTTGGTGCCATAGGAGGTCGGCGTGAAAAAGGCCTGCACCCCCGCCCCGGCGGCGCGCATACGCTCGGCGAGCGTGCCTTGCGGCACCAGTTCCAATTCGATGCGTCCCGCCTTGTAGAGATCCTCGAAGACCGTCGAGGAGGGGCTGCGCGGATAGGAGCAGACGATCTTGCGCACTCTTCCCATCGCCAGCAGCTTCGCCAGACCCTCCCCGCCGCTGCCCGCGTTATTGGCGACCACGGTGAGATCTTTCGCGCCGTGCTCGATCAAGCCGTCAATCAACGCCTGCGGCTGGCCGACGCTGCCAAAACCGCCCAACAATACCACCGCGCCGTCCGCAATCCCGGCCATCGCCTCGGCCATGGTCCTGACGATGCGGTTGATCATCGCGCGAGCACCACGCGACCGTTATTGACGACCACCACGTCACGCTCGACGACGCGGGCACGGAAGGCGCCCTCTCGCGGCCAGATCTCGGTGCGGATGGTCTCGCCGGGAAACACCGGGGCGGAAAAGCGCAAATCCATCTCGCGCAGCCCGTTGGGGTCATACTCGCAGAGCGTGCGCAGCAGTGCGTGACAGACCACCCCGAGCGTGCAGAGCCCATGCAGGATGGGACGCGGAAAGCCGCCACGGGCGGCGAAGTCCGGATCGGCATGGAGCGGATTGTCATCGCCGTTGAGACGGTAAATGAGCGCCTGCTCGGGGCGCGTCGGCAGATCAAGAGTGATCGCGGGCGCGGTCTCGGGCACTGGATGGGCGGGTTTCACCGGACCCGTGGGCCCTCCGAAACCACCATCGCCGCGCAGAAAGGTGGTGCTCGACAGGGTCGCCAGCACCGCGCCCGAGGCGGCATCGATCACCTGCTTCTCGCTATACATCAAGGCGCCCTTACCGACGCCTTTATCCACCAGCCCGGTGACGCGGGTGCGCCCGATAATCTCGCCCTCGATCGGGATCGGCTTGTGCCAGCTTATGCTCTGCTCGCCATGCACCACGCGCACGGCATCGATGCCGGTATCGGAGAGTGACACCCAGAAACCGGGATGGCCGAGCACCACAGCGATGGAGGGAAAGGCCACAAGATCGCGGTGATGATCGACATAGCGGAGCTGGCGGCGATCCATCGGATCCTGGCCAAGGCCGATCGAGAGCGCATAAAAAATCGTATCGCGTTTGGTCAGGTGCTGACGCATTTCCGGGATGGGATAATTCAGCAGTTTTTCGGCAACAATCGCCATGTCATTCTCCAATCTCGATCACGGCGTCCGCCGCGAAAGCGCCCTCTTCCAGGGCAAAAACCGGGTTGAGGTCAATGGCGCGCAAGCGCGGCCCGGCCTGATGGGCAAACACTGAAAGCCGGGCCAGCATGCGCGCCAGCGCGTCGATATCTGCGGGTGCCCGCCCGCGCGCGCCGAGCAGAAGCGGCGCGCCGCGGATCGAGCGGATCATCGCTGTCGCGACATCCAGGCCGAAGGGGCAGCGGTGAAACACGACATCGCGTAATACCTCGACGAAAATCCCGCCCAACCCGAAAGCGGCGACGGGACCGAACACCGGGTCGCGATGGATGCCGAGAATACACTCCACCCCACCGGTCATTTGTTTCGCCACCAGCACGCCCTCGATCAGCGCCGCGGGGTGCGCCGCCCGCGCGCGCTCGATCAGCGTCGTGAAACCGCGCGCAACCGCCGCCGCATCGGTAATGCCGAGCAGCACGCCGCCGATCTCGGATTTATGAAGAATATCCGGCGAAAGAATTTTCATCACCACCGGAAAGCCGAGCGCCGAGGCCGCCGCTGTCGCTTCCGCGGGCGTGGTCGCGATCCGTTCGGGAACGGAGGCGATACCGGCCGCGCTCAAGAGGCGCTTGCAAGCGGCCTCGTCAGGGGTTTGCGCCGGCAGCGTCACCACCGGCACCGCTGGCGGCGCTTCCGGCGGCGGTGCCGCAAAAGCAGCGCCAAACCGCCCCATCGCCGCGATCGCCGCGACGGCGCGGGAGGGATCCTCGAACACCAGGAACCCCTCCGCTTCATAGGCGCGAACCAGTTCGGGGGACGCGATCACCGAGAGGACAAAAAGCCGGTCGGGATGCCGGGCGCGCACCGCGCCGAGCTGGGTCTTGAGATGCGGCGCGATCGAGGCGGCGCCACCGGTTTGCGAGAAAAACGCGAGCACCGAGGCATAGCCGCCCTCGGCCACCATGGTCTCGGCGAAATGTCCGATCAGGGGGAGATTGTTGAAGACCTGCGCGGTGCAATCCACCGGGTTGCGCGGCGCCGAAAATGGCACCAAACCCTTAAGCGCGGCTTGCGCGGCGGTCGGCATTTCCGGCATGGCAAGGCCCAGTTCCTCGGCGGCATCGCTGATCAGCACGCCCGCGCCCCCGCTCACCGTGATCACGCCGAGCGTATTGCGCGCGGGATAAATGCGCTTGCTCGCGCAATAGGCGATATCGAGCATTTGCTCGGTGGTGGCGGCACGCACCACGCCAAATTCGCTGAGCACCGCATCTGTTACCGCGTCATCGCCGGCGATCGAGGCGGTGTGCGAGCGCGCCGCCGCCCCGCCGAGCGCGCTGCGGCCGACTTTCATCATCACGACGGGTTTCTTCGCCGCTCGCGCCGCGGCAAGGGCGGCAAAAAAACTCTCGGCTTCACGAATGCCCTCGGCATAGGCTGCGATGACATCGGTTTCGGGATCTTCGGCGAGCCAGCCAATGACATCGCCGATCGTCACATCGCCCTCATTGCCCGTGGTGATGCAAAGCGGCGTGCCGAGGCCGCGGGCACGGGCGGTGGCAAAGAGATGCGTGCCATAAGCGCCGGACTGGCTGGCGATGCCGATCCGCCCCGGCAGCGGAAAGCCAGTCTCAAGAGAGGCCGAAAACGTCGGATAAAACCCGATCCGCGCGTTAAAAAGGCCGAGACAATTGGGGCCAAGAAGACGCATGCCCGCGCCTCGCGCCGCCGCGACCATGGCCTCCTGCGCGGCCGCGCCGGCCGCGTCCATCTCGGCAAAACCCGCGGTCAGCACGATCGCCCCGGCAACGCCACGGGCCGCAAGTTGCGCCACCGTATCCACCGCGAGAGCGGCCGGCACGGCGACGATCGCGACATCCGGGGTTTCCGGCAAATCGGCAACCGTCGGGAAACAAGGCAGCCCTTGCACGGTGGTGCGCTTAGGGTTGACCGGCAGAATGCGCCCCGCGAAATTCTGCTGGCGCATATAGGCGATCGGCCGGCCGCCGATGCGCGTCGGCTCATCCGAGGCACCGATCACCGCCACGGAACGCGGCGCCAGAAGCGGCGTGAGCGAGGTGAAGCGGGCGCTCACCAGGCGCCTTCCGGCCCGCGTACCACCCGCGCTGTCCCACAAATTGCGTGCGCCATTGCGCCCCTCCCTCTTGTTGCCATCCCGATCATGGCCGCAAGCCGGCGACACGGCAACCCATGGGCTTTCAGCTCCATCCACCATCGACGACAAAATTCTGCGCCGAGCATAGCCGGCTGTCATCAGCGGCAAGCCAGAGCGCCATGCGCGCGATATCGGCGGGATAGACTTTCTCCTTGAGGCACTGTTTTTCCATCAATCCGCGCTCCGCCTCGGGCGTCAGCCAGAGCGTGAGCTGCCGCTCAGTCATGATCCAGCCGGGAATGATGCAGTTCACGCGGATCTTGTGGGTGCCGAGATCGCGCGCGAGGCCGCGTGTCAGACCTTCCACCCCGGCCTTGGCGGCGACATAGGCCGGCATGCCGCCCTGGCCAAGGTGCCAGCTCGCCGAGCCAATATTGACGATCGACCCGCCGCCCGCCGCGATCATCATCGGCGCAATCGCCTGGGCCGCGAAAAACTGATGACGGAGATTGATGGCAAGCCGGTTATCCCAAAATTCTGGCGTCACTTCCTCGATAGTATGGCGCTGGTCATTGGCCGCCGAATTGAGCAGGATGGTGAATGGCCCGACTTCGCCCGCGAGTTCGGCGATAGCGCGCCTAAGGGCTGCAATATCGAGCAGATCGCAATGGCGATAGGCAGGCTTGGGATAGCCGAATTTTTCGCTGTGTTCGGCAAGCTTCATCGCCTCGTCATCGAGCAGATCGACAAAACCGACGCGGGCACCTTGTGCGGCAAAATGCTCGACGAGAGCAGCGCCGATTCCCGTCGCACCCCCACTCACAAATACCGCTCGCCCGGCAAGGCTCGGGTAGCGCGCGAATTGTTCAGCCATTTTTGACCTCCCTCAAAGACCTTCGACGATCGGGGCGCGGCTTGTAGCGCTCCGGGAGCACGATGCCCACGGATCACCCCCCACGCTTTTGCGCAAGAAATTGCTGCATCATCTGGTGCGGCTCGGGGCCTTCGAAACTTTGCGCGAAGGTTGCGATCCCAGCCTCGATCGCGGCCGCAAGAGGGAGAGACTCCCATTGCCCAATCAACGCTTTTTGCAAACGAATGGCCTGCGGCCCGGCGGCAAGGAGGCTTGCGAGCGCGTCTTCGATCGCCGCATCAAGCGCCCCCGCATCGACGACACGCTCAACGAGGCCGATGCGCGCGGCCTCGTCGGCGTTGATCATCTCGCCGAGCAGAACCATCTCGCGCGCGCGCCCCCAGCCGATCAGGCGCGGCAGCAGCGCCGCCTCGATCACCGAGGGGATGCCGACCTTCACTTCCGGCATGCCAAGGCGCGCCTGGCGCGCGGCAACACGGAGATCGCAGCTACAGGCGATTTCAAGCCCAGCACCGAGCGCGAAGCCATTGAGGCGCGCGATGACGGGAACCGGCAAGCCCCGGATCGCCGCGCACACGCCATGCAACTCGGTGATGAATTCACGCGCCGAGGCGGGTTCGAGCGCCGCCATCTCGGCAATATCGGCACCACCGATGAAGGCGCGCTCGCCCGCCCCGCGCAGCACCACGGCGCGTAATTCCGAGCGCTTGCCAAGATCGACGAAAATCGCCCGCAACGCCGCTATCGCCGCACGGCCAATGACATTGATCTTGCCGGGATAATCGACAATGATACGGGCGATCAGCGCGTTCTCGCGCCAATCTTCCTCAAGCCGGATCACTGCGCTCATCGTGCGCTCGTCCAGCCCTGATACTGAGCGACATTATCCGGCGTGATGAGACGCGGCGCGAGAAGTTCGACGGGATTGGCGGGCTTTTCACCTTGCAGGATCCTATAGCCGGTCGCTACCGCGCGCGCCGCCATGACGTAGGGATCCTGCGAAGCCGAGCCAATGATCATGGTCGTTCTATCCTTGAGCGCCGCCTCGATATCGGGCGCGCCATCGACGCTGCTGATGACGAGATCGGTGCGGCTGAGCTGGCGCGCGGCGAGTGAACAGCCGATCGCCTCGGGATCGTTGATAGCGAATACCGCATCAATATGGGAAAAGCGGGTCAAGAGGCCCTGCATCACCGCGAACCCACCGTCGCGCGAGCCCTTGCCGTCCTGGTTGTCAGAGAGGATGTGTATATCAGGAGTTTTTGCGAAGACCTGTTTGCAGCCCTTGACACGATCGATGACCGCCGAGACCTGTGGACCGTTGACGATGACGACATCGCCCTTATTATGCAGATGCTCGGCGATCGCGCCACAGGCTTCGATCCCTGCCTGGATATTGTCTGTCATTACCGTCGCCTGCGCGCCGTGCGCCGCGACATCGACCGCGACAACGACGATCCCCGCGGCCTCGGCCTTTTTGATCGCGGGTTCGATCGCCACCGGATCAGCGGCGTTGACCAGAATCATGTTGACGCCGGCCGCGATGAAATTGTCGATCTGGGTAAACTGCTTGTTGAGGTCGTAGTCGGAGGCGACTGTGATGACCTTGACATCGGGATTGATCTTCCTTGCGGCCGCCGTGGCGCCCTTGGCGATGGTGACGAAGAACGGATTGCCGAGTGAGCCGACCGAGATGCCGATCTCGTTCAGCTCCGCGCCCCACGCACCTCCGCTCAGCCCGATCGCCAGCAGCGCCGCCCAGGCGCCGGGCTTCAGGCCCGCCAGTTTCAAACCCATGGAGTCCTCCTTTTGTCGGTCATTTCAGCCACGCAGCCCCGCCTTCATGCGGTAACGATCAAGCGCCACCGCGATAATGATGACGAGGCCCTTGATGATGAATTGCCAGATATCGGAAACGCCGAGAAGGATCAGGCCGTTGGACAGAATGGCGATGATCAGCGCACCGATCAGCGTGCCCCAGATCGACCCGACGCCGCCGGTGAAGCTTGTACCGCCCAGGATCACCGCGGCGATGGCGTCGAGTTCATAGCTCTGGCCAAGCTGCAGACCGTTGGCGGCATAAAGCCGCGCCGCCGACATCACCCCACCCAATCCGGCAAGCAGGCCGGAGATGACATAGACGATGAACAGCACGCCGCCGACCTTGATGCCGGCGAGATGCGCGGCCTCGGCATTGCCGCCGACGGCATAGATATGCATCCCCAACACCGTGCGCCGCAGCACGAACCAGGCGAGCACGACCACCACGAAGGCGATGATCACCAGCCATGGCACGCCGAGGAATTTCCCGTTGCCGATGACCGCGAACGGCAGCGCCGGGTTGAATACCGTGTTGTCATTGCCGAGCAGGCGGGCAACGCCACGCACCGCGGTGAGCGAGCCGAGTGTGACGATGAACGGCGGCAGATCGAGTGCGGCGATCAAGGCGCCGTTGAACGCCCCGCACACCATGCCCCCCGCAAGGCCGGCGATGACCCCGGCAAGACTCCAGGCCAGATTTTGTGAAGCGAGCACGGCCAGCATCGCCGCGGTCGCGAGGATCGCGCCGACCGAAAGATCGATGCCACCGGTGAGAATAACGAATGTCATGCCGGCGGCGAGCACGATATTGATCGCCGCCTGCTGCATCACGATCAGGAGATTGTTCCAGGTGAGAAAGCGCGGCGCGAGCAGTTCGAAAATCGCGATGATCAGAACGAGCACCGGCAGCATGCCGATGATCTGCAGGCGGGCCCGCCAATCAGCACGCGGGGCGGGTTCTTCCCTGATGATGGACGCGTTTTCCAATCCCTTGATCATCGCCTCTCACGCGGCCTGGGCGGCAAGCCCAGTGATGATCTCCATGATCGCCTCCTGGGAGATCGGCGCGGCGGCGCTGGCGCGCAGCTCACCCGCGATCCGGCCATCGCGCATCACCAGCACACGATCGGAAATGCCGATGATTTCCGGCAATTCGCTCGAGATCACCACCACGCCCATGCCCTGTGCCGCGAGCCCATCGATCAGGCGGTAGATTTCTGATTTCGCGCCGACATCGATGCCGCGTGTCGGCTCATCAAGGAAAACCACGCGTGGCCCGGTCTCGAGCAGGCGCGCGAGCAGCACCTTCTGTTGGTTGCCGCCCGAGAGCGCGCGCAGGGGAAGGCTGTCATGGGCCGCGCGCACGCCGAGCCGCGCCATGGCCGCGGCCGAACGCGCTTTTGCCTTGGCGCGGTTGCGCACGCCAAGGCGTGCATCCCGTCCGATCACCCCGAGCACGATGTTTTCGCGCACCGTCATGTCGAGATGCACTCCATCGTGTTTGCGGTCTTCGGTGAGGTAGGCGATCCCGGCGGCGATGGCGGCGGCAGGGTTGCGCGGCATGACCTCCTTGCCAGCGAGGATCACGTGCCCGCCGGTTCGCGGCGTGATGCCACAAACCAGCCGAGCGAGTTCACTGCGCCCCGCGCCAACCAGGCCCGCGATGCCCAGCACCTCGCCCGCCGCCAGGGTAAAGGAGCAGCCGCGCACGCGCTGGCCATCGGTGATATCCTGTATTTCGAGAAGAACCTCGCGCCGCGCCGGCGCCGGCGCGTGCGCTTTTTTGTAGAAGGTGGAAATCTCGCGTCCCACCATCATCTGCACAAGGCGCGCGTGCGCGCACTCGGCACGCGCCAGCGTGCCGATGAGGCGGCCATCGCGCAGCACGCTCACGCGATCGGCGAGGCGGTCGATCTCGGCCATGCGGTGACTGATGTAGATGATCGCGAGGCCAGCATCGCGCAGCCCCTCGATAATGCCAAAAAGCTTGGTGGTTTCACGCTCAGTGAGCGAGGTCGTCGGCTCGTCCATCACCAGGATGCGGGCTTCGGCGGCAAGCGCGCGCGCGATCTCCACCATCTGCCGCGCCGCGATCGAGAGCGCGGCCGTCGGCGTGTGGGGGCCAAACGCGGCGCCAAGGCGGGCGAGCACCGGGCGCGCCGCCAGCGCCATCGCGGCCCGATCGATCAGGCCAAAGCGCTTTCGCTCGACACCGAGAAACATGTTTTCGGCGACCGTCAGATTAGGCGAAAGCGCCAGTTCCTGATGGATGACGATGATGCCCTGCCGCCGCGCCGCCGCCGGTCCTTCGATCACAAGCGGAACCCCGTCAAGCCGGATCTCGCCGCCGCCATCCGGCCGATAGATCCCGCCGAGGATCTTCATCAGCGTCGACTTGCCGGCGCCATTTTCGCCCATCAGCGCGTGGATTTCCCCGCCCGCAGCCGCGAAGGAGACATCGGCGAGCGCCCGCACGGCGCCAAAAGTCTTGCCGATATGGCGCATCTCCAGCATCACCGGAGGGCGGGCCACGCTCATCGTCGGCATCCCTATTCGATGATCGCCTGATAGACGAGATCCTTGATCTCGCGGCGGTACCAGGCGCGGCTCGGGCCCGGCACCTGCATCATCATCACCGCGACCAATTGCTCGGCGGGATCGACCCAGAAAAAGGTGCCGGCATAACCCGCCCACATAAACTCGCCTGCCGACCCCGGCACCCCGGCCAGCCCCGCAGTTTCGCGTACCATGAAGCCGAGGCCAAAGGTGTAGCCGGGCACACCGAGCAGCATCTCGCCCGGCGAGATCACCGGGCGAATCGCCGGGCCGAGCTGATCGGAGGTCATCAGGGCGATCGTCGTCGGGCTCAGGATTTGGGCCTCGTCGAGCCTTCCGCCCTCGAGCAGCATTTCGCCAAAGCGGAGATAATCCGCCGCCGTGCCAACGCCCCCGGCCCCCGCCGAATCCTCGGCCGGCACGCGCGAGACATCGATCAGCCGGTTGACGGCGCCGCTCGCCGGATCGACGGGCAAAGGCTCGGCGAGGCGCGCCAGTTCAGATGCGGGCACTGAGAAGCCGCTATCGTTCATCCCGAGCGGGCGCAGCACCCGCTCGGCGACGAAATCGGCGAGCCGCTCGCCAGACACCTGTTCCACGACACGGCCGAGAAGATCGACGGCAAGACTGTATTCCCACACCGTACCCGGCTGATAGGCGAGTGGCGCGGCGGCAAGGCGGCTGACGAAATCGCGGGGCGCGAGATCTGTTACATTGTAGTCGAAATCCGGCTTGAAGAGGCCGGATTTGATATAGGCCTCGCGGACCAGCGGGTTGGTGGTGATTTCGCCATAGGCCAATCCCGCGGTATGGCGCAGCAGATCCTGGATGGTCGGGCCGCGCGCGGCCGGCGCCAAGGTATAGATGTTCTGCCCGAGCGCGTTGTGGCCTGGCACGCTGACCATGAGGTGGGCGAATTCGGGAAGGTATTTCGCCACTGGATCGGTGAGCTGCATCCGCCCCTCCTCGACCAAGGTCATCGCCGCGACCGAGACGATCGGCTTGGTCATGGAATAGAGGCGAAACACCGCATCGGCGGTCATCGGCCGGCCGGCGGCCTTATCGGCATAGCCGAAGGCCGCCGTATAGACGAGGTGGCCCTCGCGGGCGATCATCACCACGGCGCCCGGGATGCGCCCCTGCGCCACCTCGGCGTCGAACACGGTCTTGATCCGGGCGAGACGGTCCGTGGACATCCCGACCTCCTCGGGCCGCGCCGGATCGAGTGCGCCGGCCAAGGCGCCGGGCAGCCAGGGCGTGGCCAGCACCACCAGCGCCGCGAGCAAGGGGACGACTCTCCGCATCGGTTTCCTCCATCCTCTCTTTTCCCGCCATTGTTCGCCCCCCGCGCACAAGCGGTCAATCGCGGCATGATTGACGCCTCGGAGCGATCCGGGCACGTATCGGCATCCACGTATCGGCATCTTGGCATGATGGGGTTCAGGAATGCGTATGCCCAAACCACGGCGGCCTCGCCGCCTGATTTTGCTGCTGCCCCTGCTCGCGGGCCTCGCTGCGTGCAACGGCTGGTGGCATCAGGAGCTCTCGGATTATCCAGTGTTCTTCACGCCGGGTTCGGCGGCACTTGATCAAACCGCCCAAGCGGTGATCCAGGTTGCCGCGGATTATGCCAAGGCGCATCCCCGCCAGCAGGTGGTGGTGACCGGCTACGCCGACGCCACGGGTAGCACGCCGGCCAATCTCGCCCTTTCCGACCAACGCGCCCAGGCGGTCACCGATCAGTTGGTGACCGATGGCGTGGAGCGCGGACGGATTCGCCACAACGCCCATGGCGCGACCGATACGCTGCTGAGCGGCCAAGCGGATCGCCGCGTGGACATCCAGATCGGCGGCTGATCTGCAAGCGGCGGGATTAGGATTGGTCGAAAAAATTACCGGTGGCCGAGGCACGGCCGACGATGGCGCGGAGTGCCGGGTTGAGTTCGCTGTTCTCGGCGATGAGCGCGTCCATTGGCACGAAATATTCGTGCGGGTGGGGAATCTGGTTGGCGGCAAAACCCTGATAGTGGCGGGATTTGAGACCATAGAGCACGCGCATGTCGCGCACCGGCATGACCAATGCTACCGCTGGCTCGGCGCGGAGGAGCCCGGTTGCCCGCCAGCGCGGCGTGTCATCGCCATTGCCAGTAGGCGCGAGCAGCCACGGGACCGGGCAGACGGCGAGCAGAGACTGGGTGCTGGGCGCGAAGCGGGAGCGTTTGTCGAGTAGGTTCTGGAGCGAGCCGCAGGCCTCAATGGCAAAGATATCCACAAAAGGCTCCACAGGCGTGCCACCGAAATTGAGCCAGAGCCCGTCCGGCAATGTGCGCATCCTATTGCTGCCAGGTAATTTCAAGAATGGGTCGTAAGTCCCAGAAGTATTAGCTGGCCGGCCGCGCAGCCAGGTTCCCCTCCCGGGCGAGCGAGAGGGCAGGCCGGGCGGGCGTTGCGGCCATTTCTCCAGGCGTGCCCGCACAAGCGCATCGAGTGAGCGATACTCTCGCATAAAGACGTGTTCCTAAAGAATAATGCTGCCAGAGATTGTTAAGCTCCATGTTTATAACCATTAAGTTGAAAGATAGGAAGCAAGAATTTAACTTCAGGTGGTTATCTGCCGGAAAATTCCCGTGACTCTAAGGATTCAGGGTGAAATAAGGATCGCTTCTCCCGCGAAAAGCTAAACTCAACTCCATCATAAACGTCAGCGGACGTGAATCGATTTTCTTGAGAAATTGAGTCTTTCGAATCATTTGGCAAATCTTCTTGAGATTACTTACAAACACCCTGTGGACAATTTTTATCCACAGAACCGCATGAATAAAAAGCATGTCTGGTATGTGTTTAACGTATACCCCGCAGGATCCGGTCGCTGGGAACATCGGCAAAAAAAACCGGAGCGGCAATCCGCTCCGGGCTCTGATGGCCGTACCGTGGCGCGCCGCGTTCAGTCGCGCGCCGAGGCGGGCACGTAGTCGCGGCGCGGCGCCCCGGTATAGAGCTGGCGGGGCCGGCCAATACGCTGCAACGGATCCTCGATCATTTCCTTCCACTGGCTGATCCAGCCAACTGTGCGCGCCACCGCGAACAACACGGTGAACATGCTGGTCGGGAAGCCCATCGCCTTGAGGATGATGCCGGAATAGAAATCGACATTCGGATAGAGCTTCTTGCTGATGAAATACTCATCGCTCAAGGCGATCCGCTCCAGCTCGACCGCGAGATCGAGCAGCGGATCGTCCTTGATGCCAAGTTCACCGAGCACTTCATGGCAGGTGCGCTGCATGATCTTGGCACGCGGGTCATAGTTCTTATAGACACGATGGCCAAAGCCCATCAGCCGAACATTGCTGTTCTTGTCCTTCACGCGAGCGATGAATTCGGGGATGCGATCGACATGGCCGATCTCCTCCAGCATCTTGAGCACCGCCTCGTTGGCACCACCATGCGCTGGGCCCCAAAGGCTCGCGATGCCGGCGGCGATGCAGGCAAATGGATTAGCCCCGGTCGATCCCGCCAGCCGCACCGTGCTGGTCGAGGCGTTCTGCTCGTGATCGGCGTGCAGGATCAGGATGCGGTCCATCGCCTGGGTTAGAATGGGACTGCCCTTGAACGGTTCCGCCGGCACCGCGTTCATCATGTAGAGAAAATTCTCGGCGAACGACATGTCGTTGCGCGGATACATGAAGGGCTGGCCGATCGAGTATTTATAGGCCCAGGCAGCGATGGTCGGCACCTTGGCGATAAGACGGAAGGCGCTGATGCGGCGGTGGTCGGGGTTATTGATGTCGAGACTGTCATGATAGAAGGCCGAGAGCGCGCCGACCACCCCGCAAAGCACCGCCATAGGATGCGCATCACGGCGGAACCCATTGAAAAAGCTCCGTAACTGCTCATGCAGCATGGTGTGGCGAATGACGCCGCGCTCGAATTCGCCATGCTCCGCCCGGGTTGGCAAGTCGCCGTTCAGCAGGAGATACGCAACTTCGAGAAAGCTTGAGTGCTCAGCCAGTTGTTCGATCGGATAGCCGCGATAGAGCAGCACCCCCTCGTCGCCATCGATATAGGTGATCTTGCTTTCGCAAGAGGCGGTGCCGCCATAGCCAGGATCATAGGTAAAAATGCCCAGTTCATTGTAAAGTTTGCGGATATCGACAACCGCCGGTCCGATCGTGCCGGTCAACATCGGCAGTTCAGCAGCGCGGTTGCTGCTCTCCAAGGTCAGGGTAGCGGAGCCTTTGGCAATGTCGCTCATGCGGGGATCCCCATTCTGGCGGTGCGTAACCGCGATTGTTCGTGGCGTGCTGGCTCGTCGAGCGGCGACTAGGCGCTACATAAGATTGAAAACACTGCCAGCGCAACCTTCTCAGTCGCAGCAAATTTTCGTGCGAGAGCCCCTGCCGGCGGCACAACGCGGCGTTCTGAAGCGTTTCAGCCGTCCGGCTCAGAGCCTGAAAATCAGTCGAACTTGAACAAGAATGCCCTCTGGAGACATTGGGTTTTCTGTCAATTTTCGGGCAAGAGGGCATTCTTTTTCAAACTCTCAGTATGCCAATAAAATTGATAATTGGTTGATTTTCACTAAAATTGCTGTAGCGCTTAGACCCAGAACGGGGTCTCGGCGCGCAGTCGGCGCAGCGCCCGCTCGGCCTTGGCGGTGGCACGCGGCCGGATCGCGGCGGCGAAGCCGAGCACGACCCCTCGCGCCAACACGAACCCGGACGCGCCCTCCGCGCCAGCGAGATCGCCGATCAGCCGCGCCGCCGTGGTCGCGTCATTGGCGGCGCCGAGCCATTCCTGGAAGTCAGTGAGACGCCGCAGATACCGACGCGTGCGCCGCGGTGGAAAACAGCGGGCAAAAGCCTCGCCGAGATAGCGCAGCCGCTTGGCATCGAGGCGGAGCCGATGCAACCGCTCGGCCGCCAGCCCGGCCAGCGTCTCGGTGCCCAGAACGCGCCGCGCCCGCCGCGCCAGCAAGGCCGCGGCGAAGGTGCCGAACTCCTCCCCGCTGTCCCCAGCGGCCAGCGGCGCGAGGCGCTGTGGCAGCAGTGCCAGTGCGATCTCGAGGGCGCGAAACCGCGCACTCCCAAGCCAGTCCTGTATTTCCCGATAGGCCATCGACCGACGCTCGCGAGCCGCTGCGAACAACCCTGCCAGCTCCGCCTCGTCGGGAAAATTATTCTTCAATATCAGTGAGCTGCCGGCAAGAAATACGTCCCAGTCGCGCCCCCTCCCGAGGCCGCGCGCGAGGCTCCGCAATTCGGGGCGGAGCTCCGCTACGGCCGCGGCGGAAATCAGCGGGGTCAGGGCTGCAAACACCGCGCGCAGCCGCCTTGAGGCCACGCGCGCTTGATGCAGCCGCTCGGGATCCGCCCCCGGCTCGACCGTGCGCAGCGTCATCAGTGCGGCGAGAAACGCCTCCGCATGCGCCGCCAGAATCTGTCGCGCGGCGGGGATCAAGGGAGAATGCGCGCCAAAATCCACAGTCGCCCCCGCCGCGGCAAGCCGTGACGCGAGCAGGTTCGGGCGGCTGAGCGGCAGGTCGGCGGCCAAGGCGCGCGCCGCCGCGGCGACCCCCTCGGCCGGGCCGGTGAAGCGCAGCCGACAGAATCGCCCACGCACGCCGCCGGCAACGCCAAGCCCCTCGGCACAGCGTAACGCCACGCCTGGCCAGGCTCGGCTGGTGAACAGGCGCTGCCGGCCAATCACACCCCCGATCGGGGGTGGCAACCCGGCTGGATCGGCAGCCAGGCCGGGGCGGGCAATGAACACCGCCCCGTCGGCCCCGGCAAACCATATCTCAGCCAGGCGTCGCGAACGGCCTATCCGGAAATCCCCAGCGGCAAAGCCAGGCGCTCGGGTCAGGTGCGACGCCGCTTCCGCATCGAGCGCGAGTTCGAGAGCGGCCAGCGGGACGGCGGCGCCCAGGAAGCTGTCCCCGGTTCTAGGTGCCCTCATCGCCAAGATCGCGGGGCAAGAGCACACGCGCCAGCCGCGCCTGCCCCGCGGCCAGATGCGCCCAAGCGCCGCCACAACCAAACTCCACCAGCGTGCCGGTGGGGAGCCCCTCGGCCAGCACGCGCCGCGCCCTCTCGGGACCGCTGCCGGGGGCGGCCAGGAGAACCGCGCAGGCGCGCAGCCCGGGGTTGTGGCCGATCACCATGACACTCCGCACCGTCTCGGCAACCTCGTTCACCAGGCGCAGGATCTCCGGCGCGCTCGCGACATAGAGCCGATCGATGGTTTCGATCAGCGGAGCCTCCGGCCAGGGTTCGAGACATTCGAGCGTCTCCTGGATGCGCCGCGCGCTCGAGGCCAGCACCAGATCGGGTTGCAGCCCGAGCGCGTGCAGCGCGCGGCCCATGGCGAGCGCATCGCGCCGTCCACGCGCCGTAAGCGGCCGCGCCGGATCGGGGAGGCCGGGTCCCTCGGCAACCGCCTTGGCATGTCGCAGCAACAAAAGCTGGTGCATCGCGCGCTCTATTCGGCGGCAAGCGACAATTGGGCGGCTTCGGCGCGCAGCCATACCGACGTATCGTGAAACGCCGCGCCTCCCTTGGGCGGGGCGGCGTCATCGCCGGTGAGTGCGTTGATGCCCATGCCACCGGGAAAATCCTCTCCAGGCCAGATGCTCTCGACCACCACCACGCCGGGTTGCAGCCCATCGAACAGCCGGACATGCACAACGACCTCGCCGCGGGCATTGCCGAGCCGTACCAGCCCGCCCTCGATCAGGCCAAGCCGCGCCGCATCCTCGGGATGAACGAGCGCGGCCGGACGCTTCTCGCGCCGCCGCCCGGTCGGGGTTTCGGTGAAGGTGGTGTTGAGGAACTGCCGCGCCGGGGCAGCGACCAGGCGGAACGGGCGATCGGCCGTCGCCTCCTCGCTCGAGACCATGTGGTCGGGGAGTGCCGGCATGGCGGCGCCATCGGGCCCGATCGCCGCCCAGTCGGGGGCGAAGTGGAATTTGCCGTCGGCATGGCCGAAGCCGTTGAGGAAATGGCTGGTCGCGAAATCGGGTTGGGCGTCGATCCAGCGCGAAGCCAGCACGGATTGCGCGTCCGGCCAGCCCGAGGCCCGCAGCGTCGCGTCGATCAGTTCCATCGCGCTCATGGTAAAGCCGGGATGGCGCGCCCCGAGCCGCTCGGCAAGCGCGCCGATAACCTCGTGGTTGGAACGGCAGGCTCCCGGCGGGTCGATCAGCTTCGGACCGATCTGGATATGGCTGTGCCCGCCGGCCTGATAGATGTCGTCATGCTCCATGAACATCGTCGCCGGCAGCACGATATCGGCGAATTTCGCGGTTTCGGTGAGGAATTGCTCATGGACGCAGACGAACAGATCCTCTCGTGAAAACCCGCGCCGGACGCGGTTGGAATTGGGCGCGACGGTCACCGGGTTGGTGCTCTGGATCAACAGCGCATGCACTTGCGGCCCATCGCCGAGTTCGCTGCGGTCACCGGTGAGGACGGCGCCGATCCGGCTCATATCCATCTCGCGCACGCTCGGATCGCGCGCGTCCAGACCCTCGATCAGGGTCTTGTCCCAGTGGTAGATATGACGATTATTCCAGAACGCCCCGCCGCCCTCGTGCTGCCATTTGCCGGTGACGGTGGGGAGGCAGGTCACGGCGAAAAGATTGGCGGCGCCATTGCGCAGCCGCGAAAACCCGTAGCCGACGCGGATATAAGCGCGCGCAGTCTCGCCATAAAGCTTGGCGAAATGTTCGATGGTCTCGACGGAGAGGCCGGTAATAGCCGATGCCCAATCTGGTCCGCGAGTGGCGAGATGCGCCTCCAGCCGCTCGGGGCAATCGGCATAGCGCGCCATGTAGGCGCGATCGGCATAGCCGTCGCGGAAAGCGATATGCATCACCGCACAAGCGAGCGCGCCATCCGAGCCAGGACGGAGTGCGAGATGAAAATCGGCGACCTCGGCGGTGCCGGTGCGATAGGGGTCGATCACCACGAGCTTGGCGCCGCGTTCCTTACGGGCGCGGGCGATGTGGGTCATGACATTGACCTGGGTCGCGACCGGATTGGTGCCCCAGACGACGATGAGATCCGCGCGCGCCATTTCGCGCGGATCCGGCCCCCAGATCTTGCCCACTCCCGCCTCCCAGCCGGATTCGGCGAGATAGGTGCAGATCGTGGTGCGCTGGCGCGAATAGCGCATGACATGGCGCAAGCGGTTGATGCCATCACGCTGCACGAGGCCCATGGTGCCGGCGTAGTAATAGGGCCAGACTGCTTCGGCGCCGTGGCGCGCGGCGGTGTCGCTGAACGCGCTGGCGACGCGGTCGAGCGCCTCGTCCCAGCCGATCCGGCGAAACTGGCCGCTACCTTTGGGGCCGGTGCGCAACAGTGGCTCTGTCAGCCGGTCGGGGTGGTGGATGCGCTCAGCGTAGCGCGCGACCTTGGCGCAGACCACGCCGGCAGTGTAGGTATTGGCGCCGGCGCCGCGGACCGCGCCGATGCGGACGCCATCCAGCACCTCCACCTCGAGCGCGCAGGTCGAGGGGCAGTCATGCGGGCAGACCGAGGCGCGGATCTCCCGCGCAGGCGCGTTGGCCGGGATCGCTGTCATTGCGCCAGCCTAGCCATCACCGCCCGCCTTGGCAACGCGCAGGCCGCGCGCTACCAAGATTTCGCCGAATTTTGCCGCGGAGGTTTCATGCTTGAACGCCGGCTGCTTCTCGCCCTCGCCACGATCGGTTTTGGCAGGGCTCTCACCGCGCCGCCGGTGGCGGCCCAGATGGCCGCCAGGAACGGCATCATGATCGAGCACCCCTGGGCCCGCGCCACACCGACCACCAGCCTCTCCAGCGTCGTCTATCTCACCATTGTCAACAATCATGGCGATGACACGCTGGTGCATGCCAGCACGCCGATCGCGACCATGGCGACACTGCACCAGACCCGGCTCGATAACGGCATCATGCGCATGCTGCCGATCGAGGCCATCCCGATCGCCGAGGGCGAGCGGCTGATGCTCAAGCCCGGCGGCTATCACATCATGCTCACCGGGGTGATGAAACCGCTCAAGCCCGGCACGTATTTCCCTCTCACCCTCACCTTCGCCAATGCCGGGGCGATCACGGTGCGGGTGCGGGTCGAGAAAGCCGGTGCCAGCGGCAGCGAGGATTCCAACGCACCCGCCGAGAAAAAACCCGGCGGCTCGAAAGATGACGATTCGGATACCGACGACGAGATGGGCGGGATGAAGATGCCTTGAGAAATTCCGGCACACAGCTAAACCGCCGGTAGCTAGGGGGATGACGGGATGGGCGGGATGACGGGGGCGGCGAACGGCAGCCTGCGGCGGCCAGTGACGATGATCTACATGGTGCTGATCGCGGCCAATCTCGCGGTCTGGGCCTGGGCGGTGATGCTTTTCCGCGGCAATCCGCTGCTGCTCGGCACGGCGTTTCTCGCCTATGGCTTCGGGCTGCGCCATGCCGTCGATGCCGATCATATTGCCGCGATCGACAACGTGACGCGCAAGCTGCGCCAGGAAAACAAGCGCCCGGTCACCGTTGGGTTCTATTTCGCGCTCGGCCACTCCACCGTTGTGCTGCTCGCCGCCGCCGCGATCGCGGTAACCGCCAAGGCGATGGCCACACATTTCGACTTTTTCAAATCCGTGGGCGGCATCGTCGGCACGCTGGTTTCGGCGCTGTTCCTGTTCCTCATCGCGGCGATGAATATCGTCATCCTGCGCGCCGTGTGGCGGAGTTTTCAGCACGTCCGCCAGGGTGGCCGCCTCGATGACGACGATTTTGATCTTCTCCTCAACAGTCGCGGCCTGCTCGCCCGCCTGTTCCGCCCGCTCTTCGGCCTGATCTCGACCGGCTGGCACATGTTTCCGCTCGGCTTCCTCTTCGGGCTCGGTTTTGATACCGCAACCGAAGTGGCGCTCCTCGGCATTTCCGCGACACAAGCCGCGCAGGGGCTCTCGATCTGGTCGATCATGGTGTTTCCAGCGCTATTCACCGCCGGGATGTCGTTGATCGACACGACCGATGGCATTCTGATGCTCGGCGCCTATGATTGGGCCTTCGTCAAACCGATCCGCAAGCTTTACTATAATTTCGTCATCACTTTGGTCTCGGTAGTGGTCGCGGTGGTGATCGGTGGCATCGAGGCGCTTGGGCTGATCGGCGATCAGCTCGATCTGCATGGTTGGTTCTGGGATGGCGTCGGCGCGCTGAACGATAATTTCAATGGCATCGGTTTTGTCATCGTCGGCCTCTTCATCGCGATCTGGATCACGGCGCTGCTGGTCTATCGCTACAAGGGGCTCGACAACCTCGAAACGGGCGCGGCGGAAAGCTAGGGCGCGGCGGCGGCACGGCGCGCCTCGATACGATCCCAGATCGCACTGGCGAGATCTCTCCCATCGAAGCGGGCGATTTCCTGGATCCCCGTGGGCGAGGTGACATTGATTTCGGTGAGCCAATTGCCGATCACGTCGATGCCGACAAAAATCAGTCCCTTCTCGCGCAATACCCCCCCGATCCGCGTGCAAATCTCGCGATCGCGCGCCGTGAGCGTCGCCGCCTCCGCCCGCCCGCCAACATGCATGTTGGAGCGCGCCTCGCCCATGGGCGGCACGCGGTTGATCGCGCCCAGGGGTTCGCCATCGACCAGAATGATCCGCTTATCGCCGGCCCGCACCGCCGGCTCGTAGCGCTGCGCCATCAGCGGCTCGCGCGAGGTGGCGAAGTGGAGTTCCAGAAGCGCCGCGAAATTCTCGTCATCGGGACGAATATGGAACACCCCGGCGCCGCCATTGCCATAGAGCGGTTTCAGCATGATATCGCGATAGCGGGCACGGAAATCGGTGATCGCGGCGCTATTCCAACCAATCAGAGTCGGCGGCATGAGATCAGGGAAATGCGTCACCAGGAGTTTTTCCGGCGCATCGCGCACGGCGGCGGGGTCATTCACCACCAGGGTTCGCGGATGGATGTGCTGGAGCAGATGGGTCGCGGTGATATAGGCCATGTCGAAGGGGGGATCCTGGCGCATCAGCACCACGTCCATCGTCGCGAGATCAAGCCATTCGGCAGGCTTGGCGAGAAAATGATCGCCCGGCCTGCGCCGCACCTCGACGGCGCGGGCGAGCGCGCGCAAGACACCGCTTTCGAGCACCAGATCACGCACCTCGTAGTGCCAGAGCGCATGGCCCCGCGCTTGCGCCTCCAGCATCAAGGCGAAAGTCGAATCGGCGTCGATCTTGATCCCCGCCAGCGGGTCCATCTGCACAGCGATTTTCATCTTGGAATGTCCTGATATTTTGCAAAAAGATGCCCTCCAGCCCGGGAATCGATGGGAAAAAGCCAATGTTTCTGGAGGGCGTTCTTTTTCAAGTGCGATTGATTTTCATGCTCTAATTACCGCGCGCGGGGATGGGCGCCACGCCAGACCGCGAGTAATTGATCGGTCGCGACCGCGGTATAGCGCTCCGTGGTGGCGAGGCTCGAATGGCCGAGCAATTCCTGGATAGCCCGCAGATCGGCGCCTTCCTGCAGCAGATGAGTGGCGAAAGAATGGCGGAGCGCGTGCGGCGTTGCGTGTTCGGGCAGCCCCCGTTCGCGGCGGAACCGCCGGAGAATACGCTCCGCGACGGCGGGGTCGAGTCGCTTGCCGCGAGCGCCGAGGAAAAGCGGCGCCGCCGGTTCCGGGCGAGGATGTTGCGCAAGCCAGGCGGCGATCGCCGCACGCACCACCGGCAGAACCGGCACCAGCCGCTCCTTGTCTCCCTTGCCGCGCACCCGCAGCGGCGCCTCCGTGCCGACGCGCGGCGCATCCGCAATGTTCAGCGCAAGCGCCTCGCTGATGCGGAGCCCGCTGCCATAAAGCAGGGAGAACAGCGCGGTATCCCGCGCCTGAAGCGGCCCCGCGGCGCTGATCTCGCCGACATCATGCGCCACCACGGCCGCATTTTCCCGGCTCAGGGCCCGCGGCAGGCGGGGTTTGCGGCGCGGTGCCAGGATCACCGCGAGCGCGGCATTCTCGATCCCCCGCCGGCGAGCGAGAAAGCGGAAAAAACTACGCAACGCCGAGAGCCGGCGACTGCGCGTCGCGGCATCGATCCCCGCCGCCGCGGCGGACGCGAGCCAGGCGCGAAAATCCCCCGGCCGCAGGAGCGCGAGGGCTGCGAGATCGGGCTCGCCTCCGAGGTGGCCAACGAGAAAGCCAAGAAAGCCCGCGACATCACGGCCATAGGCCTCCAGTGTGCCAGACGCGGCGCGGCGTTCGCCCTCGAGCCAGGCGAGCCAGGCCAACCGCGCCGCCTCGGCGCTCTCCCCCTTGCGCGGCGCGGTGGCGACGCTATCGACTTTTCCCGGCATAGTGATGGAACGATAGAGGATGGCGGGAACGGAGGAAAGCGGTCGCGTGGAGGCCGGCGCGGCACGCATCGCGGTGCTCTTGCCCTACCCTTTTGCCGGACCACTCGACTATGCCGCACCCGCCGGCGCGCCGCCTCCCGGCACCATCGTCGCGGTGCCGCTACGCCGGCGCTCGGTGTTGGGCGTGGTCTGGGACGCCGAGACCGGATCACCGCGGGAGGGGGCCGATGCGGGATCGCTGCGTTCGCTCGGCGCGGCGATCGACGCCCCCCCCCTCCCCCCTGACCTTCGCCGCTTCATTGACTGGGTTGCGGCCTATACGCTGAGCCCGCCCGGCGAGGTGCTGGCGATGGCGCTCCGCATCGATCCCCGCCAGCCCCCTCGCGCGCCGCGCCGGGCCACGGAATTTGCGTCACCCGATCCTGCCCATGCCCCCCCCCGCCTGACCGCAGACCAGGCGGTGGCGGCGGCGGCGCTGCGCGCGGCGGTGGACGCGAAAAATTTCTCGGTCACCCTGCTCGCCGGCGTGACCGGCTCGGGCAAGACGGAGGTCTATTTCGAGGCGATCGCCGCTTGCCTCGCCGCCGGGCGGCAGGCGCTGGTGCTCCTTCCCGAGATCGCGCTCTCGGCGCAGATCCTGGCGCGGTTCGCGGCGCGGTTCGGCGCGGCCCCCGCCGCCTGGCACTCCGAACTCGGCCCGGCGCTGCGCCGGCGCACCTGGCGAGCGGTCGCGGAAGGCCGGGCGCGCGTCGTGGTGGGCGCCCGCTCGGCACTCTTCCTGCCTTTCGCCGAACTCGGCCTGATCATTGTCGATGAGGAGCATGAGGGCGCGTTCAAACAGGAAGAAGGGGTGATCTACCACGCCCGCGACATGGCGGTGGTGCGCGGGCGGCTCGCGCGCGCCCCGGTGGTGCTGGTCTCGGCAACGCCCAGCCTCGAGACCCTCAGCAATGTCGCCGCCGGGCGCTATCGCCGCCTCGATCTGCCGGCGCGCCATGGCGGGGCGGCGCTGCCGGCGGTGGAGATGATCGACTTGCGCGCCGACCCACCGCCGCGCGGACGTTTTCTCGCCCCGCGCCTGGTCGCGGCGATCGCCGAGACACTGGCGCGCGGCGAACAGGCGATGCTGTTCCTCAACCGTCGCGGCTACGCTCCCCTCACCCTCTGCCGCGCCTGCGGGCATCGGCTGGAATGCCCGCATTGCACCGCCTGGCTGGTCGCCCATCGCGCCCGTCCTGATTTTACCTCCCCTCATGGCCTGATCTGCCATCATTGCGGCCATCAGACGGCGCTGCCGCGAGCCTGTCCGGCCTGTGGCGCCGAGGGCAGCCTGGTGGCGGTCGGGCCGGGGGTAGAGCGCATCACCGAGGAGGCGGCAGCGCTGTTTCCCGACGCCAGGCGGCTGGTGATGGCGTCCGACACGCTGGTCGGAGCGGGCGCGGCGATGGCGGCGGCCGAGGCGATTCTTGAGCGCCGCGTCGATCTCATCATCGGCACCCAGATCGTCGCCAAGGGCTGGCATTTTCCCCATCTCACCCTGGTCGGCGTGGTCGATGCCGATCTTGGCCTCAATGGCGGCGATCTCCGCTGTGCCGAGCGCACGTTTCAACTGCTCCATCAGGTGGCCGGGCGCGCCGGACGCGCCGGGGCGCCGGGGCGGGTTTTGCTGCAAAGTTTTTCTCCCGAGCATCCGGTGATGCGGGCGCTGCGCGCTGGCGATCCGGCGGGTTTTCTCGCCGCCGAGACAACAGCGCGACGCGCCGGGCACTGGCCGCCCTATGGCCGGCTCGCCGCCCTGATCGTAAGCGCCGCGAGCGCGCCCTTGGCCGAGGATGTCGCCCGCCGGCTCGCCCGCGCTGCCCCCGCCGGGCCGGAGATCACCGTGCTTGGCCCGGCGCCCGCCCCGCTCGCGCGGCTGCGCGGGCGCTATCGCCAGCGGCTGCTGCTCAAGGTGCGGCGCGAGGTGGCGGTCCAGCCGCTGCTGCGCGCCTGGCTCGCCGCCGTCGCGCCGCCCGGGGGCGTTCGTGTCGTTGTCGATGTCGATCCCTTCTCATTTCTCTGAACCGTTCCGCGCGAGGTGTATTGCAGGAGGTGGCACCCCATGCTAGAGGCCGCGCGCCGGTGCTGACGCGTCGGCGCTCACGAAGAAATGACAGGACGCGAGAGAGTGGCCACAATTAGCGCAGCCCCGACAGCGAGCGCTGCCCCGAGCGGAAGCCCGCAAGCCTCCGGCCTCGCCGGCCGCTATGCCAACGCGCTCTATGCCCAGGCCGACGAGACACACGAACTCGACCGCGTGGTGGCCGAGATGAAGACGCTCGGCCAGATGATCGATCAGAGCGCGGATTTTCGCCGCCTCGTGGATAGCCCGCTGGTCGATCTCAACCAGGCGCTGGCCGCAGCCCGCGCCGTGCTGCAGGCGCAGGGTTTCAGCGCCAGCGTGCAGAATTTTGTCGGCGTCGTGATCAGCAACCGCCGCCTGCGCCAGTTGCGCCAATTCGTTACCGCCTTCGCCGCTCTGGTCGCCGAGCGGCGTGGCATTGTCACGGCGCACGCGATCTCGGCGCACCCGCTGAGCGCGGTGCAGGAACAGGCGTTGCGCGCCCGCCTCATCGAGGCTGGCTACAGCAACGTGGACATCCTCAAGGAAATCGACCCGAGCCTGCTCGGCGGATTGATCGTGCGAGTCGGCACCCGCCTCTATGACACCAGTCTGAAATCCCGTCTGCAGCGCCTGCAGTACGCCATGAAGGGAGCCGCTTGATGGACATCCGCCCCGCCGAAATCTCCGACATTCTCAAGAAGCAAATCGCCGCTTTTGATACCGAGGCGAATGTCGCCGAGACCGGCCAGGTGCTCAGCGTCGGCGACGGCATCGCCCGCATTTTCGGCCTCCAGAACGTGATGGCCGGCGAGCTTGTCGAATTTCCTGGCGCCGGCCTCAAGGGCATGGCGCTCAACCTCGAAACCGACAATGTCGGCGCCGTGGTGTTCGGCGATGACCGCCAGATCCGCGAGGGCGACACCGTCACCCGCACCGGCGCGATCGTTGATGTGCCAACCGGCAAAGCGCTGCTCGGGCGTGTCGTCGATGGGCTCGGCCAGCCAATCGACGGCAAGGGCCCGATCGAGGGTGCGGAACGCCGCCGCGTTGAGATCAAGGCGCCGGGCATCATTCAACGCAAATCGGTGCATGAGCCGATGCAGACCGGATTGAAGGCGATCGATGCGCTGATCCCGATCGGGCGGGGCCAGCGCGAGCTCATCATCGGCGACCGCCAAACCGGCAAGACCGCGGTGATCATCGACACCATTCTCAACCAGAAAGCCATCAACGTCGGCGACGACGAGAGCCGCAAGCTCTATTGCATCTACGTCGCGATCGGCCAGAAGCGCTCGACGGTGGCGCAGCTCGTGCGCACGCTCGAGGATAACGGCGCGATGGAATATTCAATCGTCATCGCCGCCACCGCCTCCGACCCCGCGCCGATGCAGTTCCTTGCCCCTTATACCGGCTGCACGATGGGTGAGTATTTCCGCGACAACGGCATGCACGCCGTGATTTTCTATGACGATCTTTCCAAGCAGGCGGTCGCCTACCGCCAGATGTCACTGCTGCTGCGCCGCCCGCCTGGGCGCGAGGCTTATCCTGGCGACGTGTTCTATCTGCATTCGCGCCTGCTCGAGCGCGCCGCTAAGATGTCGGACGAGATGGGCGCGGGCAGCCTCACCGCGTTGCCGGTGATCGAAACCCAGGCTGGTGACGTTTCGGCTTACATCCCAACCAACGTGATCTCGATCACCGATGGTCAGATCTTCCTCGAGACCGAATTGTTCTTCAAGGGCATTCGCCCGGCGGTGAATGTCGGCATCTCGGTCTCCCGTGTAGGCTCAGCGGCCCAGATCAAGGCGATGAAGCAGGTCGCCGGGCACATCAAGCTCGCACTCGCGCAGTATCGCGAAATGGCGTCCTTCGCGCAGTTTTCCTCCGATCTCGATGCCTCGACCCAGAATTTGCTGGCGCGCGGGGCGCGGCTGACCGAATTGCTCAAGCAGGCGCAGTATCATCCGATGCCCGTCGAGGACCAGGTGGCGGCGATCTTCTGCGGTGTGCGCGGCTATCTCGATGCCCTGCCGGTCGAGCGGATCGGCGCCTTCGAGCGCCAGATGCTCTCCGAACTGCACGCCAGCAAGGGTGACATCCTCGCGGCCATCCGCAAGGATCGCGAGATCAAGCCAGAAACCGAGAAGCAGTTCATCGCTTTTCTCGATGGCTTCGTGAAAAGCTTCGGCTGACGGTCGGATCATGGCCAATCTGAAGGCGCTCCGCGTCCGCATCGAAAGCGTCAAATCGACGCGCAAGATCACCAGCGCGATGAAGCTGGTTTCCGCCTCGAAACTGCGCCGCGCGCAGATCCGGGCGGAGGCGGCGCGGCCCTACGCCGAACGGATGGCGCGCATGCTCTCGGCGCTGGCGGCGAGCGCTGCCGGCAGCCCGATGGCGCCGCCGCTCCTGGTTGGCACTGGGCGCGATCAGACCCATCTCATTCTCGCCGTCACCGCCGATCGCGGCCTCGCCGGCGCCTTCAACGCCAATGTCGGGCGCGCCGCGCGCGTCCTCGCCCAACAACTCCAGGCGCAGGGCAAAACCGTCAAGTTCGGTGTGATCGGCCGCAAGGGACGCGATTTCCTGCGCCGTGATTTCGCCGATCGCATCGCTTTCGATGTCACCTTCGCCGGCCGCAAGCAGATCGAGTTCGCCGATGCCGAGGCGATTGCCGCCCGCGTCCGCGATCTGCTGCGGGAAGGCGCCTTCGATGTCTGCACGCTGATCTACAACCGCTTCGTCTCGGTGATTTCGCAGATCACCACCGAGACGCAGCTGATCCCGACCCCGGTGCCGCAAGGCGAGGCGAGTACAACGCCAGGCGCGCGCCAGGCGGTCTATGATTTCGAGCCCGCCGAGGAAGACCTGCTCGCGCGCCTGCTGCCGCAGAATCTCGCGGTGCAAATCTACAAAGCCTTGATCGAAAGCGCCGCTGGCGAGCAGGGCGCGCGGATGACGGCGATGGACAATGCCACACGCAATGCCGGCGACATGATCGGGCGGCTCACCTTGAGCTACAACCGCACCCGTCAGGCCAATATCACCAGCGAGCTGATCGAGATCATTTCCGGCGCGGAAGCGCTCTGAGCCCGGTCCGCGACGAACAGGAGAGCTTTGAATGGCGAAAAACATAGTCGGACGCGTCACGCAGGTTCTCGGCGCCGTGGTCGATGTGCAGTTCGACGGCGACCTGCCCTATATCCAGAGCGCCCTGCGCACCACCATCGACGATCGCACGCTGATCCTCGAAGTGGCCCAGGAACTCGGCGAGCACACCGTGCGCTGCATCGCCATGGACGCGACCGAGGGCTTGGTGCGTGGCCAGGAAGTGGTCGATACCGGCGGGCCGATCACCGTGCCGGTCGGGCCCGAGACGCTCGGGCGCATCATCAATGTGATCGGCGAGCCGATCGATGAGCGCGGCCCGGTCACCACCAAGCTGCGCTATCCGATCCATCGCGAGGCACCCTCTTTCGAGGATCAGGTGACGTCGGCCGAGATCCTCGTCACCGGCATCAAGGTCGTTGATCTCCTGGCCCCTTATCTCAAGGGCGGCAAGACCGGATTGTTCGGCGGCGCCGGGGTCGGCAAAACCGTTTTGATCCAGGAATTGATCAACAACATCGCGAAAGAGCATGGCGGTGTCTCGGTATTCGCCGGCGTCGGCGAGCGCACGCGCGAGGGCAACGATCTTTATCGCGAAATGATCGATGCTGGTGTCATCAAACTCGACGGACCCGACTCCAAGGTCGCGCTCTGCTACGGCCAGATGAACGAGCCGCCCGGAGCGCGCATGCGCGTGGCGCTCTCGGGGCTCTCCTTGGCGGAATATTTCCGCGACGAGGAAGGCCAAGACGTGCTGTTCTTTATCGATAACATCTTCCGCTTCACCCAGGCCGGCGCCGAGGTTTCGGCCCTTCTCGGACGTATCCCCTCGGCGGTCGGCTATCAGCCGACGCTGGCGACCGACATGGGCGCGCTGCAGGAGCGCATCACCTCGACCAAGAAGGGATCGATCACCTCGGTGCAGGCGATCTATGTCCCGGCCGACGACCTCACCGACCCCGCGGCCGCGACCTCCTTCGCCCATCTCGACGCGACCACCGTGCTCTCGCGCCAGATCGCCGAGCTTGGCATCTATCCTGCCGTCGATCCGCTCGATTCGACTTCACGCTCGCTCGATCCCCGCATCGTCGGCGAGGAACACTACACTGTCGCGCGCGAGGTGCAGCGCATTTTGCAGACCTACAAGAGCCTCCAGGACATCATCGCCATTCTCGGCATGGATGAACTCTCCGAGGAAGATAAGCTGGTGGTGGCGCGGGCGCGAAAAATCCAGCGCTTCCTTTCGCAGCCCTTCCATGTTGCCGAAGTCTTCACCGGTTTCCCCGGCGTGTTCGTGCCGGTGGCCGACACCATCAAGAGCTTCAAGGCGATTTGCGCCGGCGAATATGACCATCTGCCGGAAGCTGCGTTCTACATGGTCGGCACCATCGAAGAGGCGGTGAAAAAGGCGGAAACCCTGAAAGCGACCGCCTGATGCCGGTCGCGCTCGAGATCGTCAGCCCAACCCGGCTGCTGCTGTCACGCCCGGTCGATATGGTGGTGGTGCCGGCCGCCGAGGGCGAACTTGGCGTGCTGCCCGGGCATGCGCCAATGATCGTGCTGTTGCGCGGTGGGCTCGTCCGCATCTTCGAGGCCGGCAAGGAAACCAGCCGACTGTTCGTCGGCAGCGGCTTCGCCGAGATCACGCCCGAGCGCTGCACGGTGCTCGCCAACGAGGCAATCCCGTTAGCCGAGGTTTCCAAGCGCGAAGCCGCCGACCGGCTCAAAGTGGCCGAGTCAGTCTATGAAGCGGTCGATAAGAACGACGTCGCCGCGCGTGAGGCGGCACAGGAGCAGCTATACTCGGCGCGCGTCATGGGAGATCTCGCGCAGGCACCGTGACCAGCGCTCGGGCGAGCCGCCCGGCCTCCCTATAGATACCCGGCGCCGGCCTCCTCGGCGAAGCGTGAAGCCGGACCTTGCCAGATGATGCGGGCGTGTTCCAGCACATAGACGCGATCGGCATGCGGCAGCGCGAAGGTGACATTTTGTTCGCCGAGCAGCACGGTGATCGGTGTGGCCTGCCGCAGCACCTCGAGCGCCTTGGAAATCTGCTCGAGAATGACGGGAGCCAGGCCAAGCGTCGGCTCGTCGAGAATGAGCAAGCGCGGATTCATCATCAAGGCGCGCGCGATCGCCAGCATCTGCTGTTCGCCACCCGAGAGTGTGCGAGCCATCTGGGCGCGGCGCGCTTTCAGGATGGGGAAGAGATCGAGCAGCCAGGCCAGCCGCTCAGCTCGCTCGGTGGGTTTCTGGTGCTGACCGCCAAGATCAAGATTTTCCGCGACACTCATAGCGCCGAATAATTCGCGCGTCTCCGGGCATTGCACGATGCCACCGCGCGCTATCGCCCCCGGCGTCCGCCCGGCAAGCGGCGTGCCTTCCCAATTGATGCGCCCGCGATAGGGCACGAGGCCGGAGATGGCATTGAAAAGCGTCGTTTTCCCCGCGCCATTCAGACCGACAACAGAGACGAACTCGCCCTCATGCACCTCCAGTGAGACCTGCTCCAAAGCCTGTGCTTTGCCGTAGAGCACGCTGAGGTCGCTAACATGCAAGAGGGGCACCCCGGTTTTCTCGGGCGCGATGTCGCGCGCATGGGTCCCGATCGCGCCGCCGAGATAGACGCGCCGCACTGTCGGATCGCGCATCACCACCTCGGCCGGCCCCTCGGCGATGCGCTCGCCAAGATACATGGCAAGCACCCGATCAACCAATGCCGCGACACTCTTGACATTGTGATCGACGAGCAGGACGGCTTTGCCCTCCTCGCGAAAGCTTCTGATGAGGGCAGAAAAGTTTTCGACCTCGCCCAGCGTGAGGCCGGCGAAGGGTTCATCGACCAGCACCACTTTCGGATCACGCGCGATCGCCTTGGCGAGTTCCATGCGACGCAGATCGGCAAAAGGAAGCGTCGCGGGATGGCGGTCGAGCACTGCGCCAAGACCGACGCGCTCGCCAATCAAGCGGGCGTGCTCATCGACGGCGCGGCCGGCGACAAGGCGCAGCAAACTATCGGGCAGGAGCGCAAGTTTGATATTTTCCCACACCGTCTGGCGGTGCAGCGGACGCGAATGTTGAAAAACCAGGCCGATGCCGGCACGCGCGATACGGTGCGTCGGCCAAGACACGATCTCCTCGCCGGCGAGCCGCACCGAGCCGGCATTGGCCCGCTCGATACCCATGATAAGCTTCATCGCGGTCGATTTGCCCGACCCGTTCGGCCCGATCAGGCCGAGGATTTCGCCTCCCCGGATGGCAAAGCCGAGATCCTTGACCGCGACCAGCCCGCCAAAACGCTTGGTAAGGCCAGCAACTTCAAGCAGCGTCTTCATGCACGCTCTCCCCGACGCAGCAGATAGCCGACGAGGCCATCGGGAAAAAACAGGATCACGCCGAGCGCGACGGCGGAGACGACAAAGGTGCTGAGCTGGCCGAGCGGACGCAGGATCTCGCCGGCGATGATGAGAAAGAGGGCGCCGATCACGGCGCCGAAAATGGTACGCCGTCCGCCGAGCACCGCCGCGATGATGATCTGCACGCCAACCGAAATATCGACCACCGTATCGACCGAAGCGGTGCCGAGATAAAACACCAGCATTGCTCCGGCGAGACCAGAGAACAGTGCACTGATAGCAAAAGCCGCGAGTTTGTGCTTGACGACATTAAAACCAAGCACCTGCGCCTCGATTGGATCCTGCCCGCTCGCCTGCAGGATCAGCCCTGCCGCCGAGCGCGAGAAAAGCGTAAGGACGATCCCACTGATGAGAAGAAAACCGAGCGCCAACCAATAATTATAGCCAGGATCGAGTGACAGCACGTCGTTGATGGTAAGCCCGATCTCGCCCCCGGTGACGCCAGCAAAAATCACAATCACCTGTTGCAGCACTAGCACCGCGACCAGCGTGATCAGTCCGAAATAGGGGCCACGCAGGCGCAGCGCTGGCACCGCGAGGATAAGACCACCGAAAACCGCGGCAACGGCGCCAGCGATCACGCATAACCAGACTGGCACGCCATGATTGTCGAGCAGGCCAGCGCTATAGGCACCAAGCCCGATGAGAAAAGTCGGGCCAAAATTGACTTCTCCCGCAAAACCGAAGAGCAGATCCCAGCTCATCGCGAAGACACCGAAAAAATAAGCAATGGTGAGCACGCCAAGAATGTAACCAGAGACCCAGAAGGGCAGCGTTGCCAGCGCCAGCAGAACGACCAGGGCGGAGAGAATGCGCATGGGAAGAAACCTCAGCGTCGCCCGAGCAAGCCCTGCGGGCGCACATAGACCACGAGCACGAGCAGGAGCAGGGAGGGGATGGTGCGGAGTGTCGGCGTCAGCAGATAGGCGGTCGCGGTTTCGAGATAGCCGATGATATAGGCGGCGATCAGCGAGCCCGAGACGCTGCCGAGCCCGCCCAGCACGACGATCGAAAACGCGCTCGCCGTCAGCACGCCGATATTGTTCGAACTCGTGCCGAGGAAAGTTGCTAGCAGCACGCCCGCGATCGCGGCGAGCACGCCATAGATCACCCAGACCATGAGATAGACAGAGGAAAGCTCGAAGCCGAGCAACGTGAGGCCACGTGGATTGATCGAGGCGGCGAGCAGGCGCTTGCCCACGGCTGTACGATTGACCAGCAGCCAAAGCAGCCCGATTGAAATCCAGCAGATCACGGCGGTGAGAATCTCGTTGGCTGGCGTCCGCACGCCAGCGATATCGACGACGCCGCCAATCAGCGGGCGCACCGTGATCGGGCTATCGGAAAAAAAATAGGCGATCGCCTCCTGGATCATGATGCCCCAAAGCAGCGTGCCGGTGAGCACGAAGATCTCGGTCTCGTCGCGGGGAATGGCGCGCGAACGCTGGATCGGGCGCACCACCACGCCATAGGTAACGAGCGCCACGACGACGCCAATGCTGACGCCACCGAGCGCACCAAGATATTGTCCGGCGCCGAGCGGGCCAGCGATGAACCAGGCCGCGACGGCGGCGGCGACCATGATGCCGCCATGCGACAGATTAAGCACGCCTGAAACGCCAAAGATCAAGGAAAACCCGATCGCACCCAACGCGTAGAGCGTGCTGATGGCAAAACCATCCACCAGGATCTGCAAGGCAAGCATCACGCGTCCTCAGCCATTGCGAGGCTCTCCAAAAATCGGGGAAGACGGCCCAGCCGGACTATTTTTCGGCCGGGCCGATCAAGCTATTGCGCGCTTGCGTGTTGCTGCGGCAGTTTGATGAAGGGGGGAAAATGCAGCGTGCCGTTGGCGATTTTTGCCGGCCAGACCGTTACCTGCTTGCCATCCTGCCATTGGATCATCAGGCCGGAGACGAAATCCTTGCCGTATTTGAGGCCGTGCGGAAATTCACTGTCTTGGCCATAGAACTCGATACGACCGACGGTGCCGACATAGTCGGTTTTTTCCATCTCGGCGACGATTTTATCGGCATCATCGGAACCGGCGCGGCCGACGGCCTCGGCGATGATGTGTACGTCATCGTCGGCGGTGTAGCCGGTATAGGCGGGACTCACGCCAAAGCGCTTGAAATAGGCGGCCGCGTAGGGCACGGTTTTCGGCGTGATCGCGACATCGGGCGCGGCGACGACCTGGGCAATCACGCCTTCGGTCGCGCCATTGGTATCGCGCCAAAAAGTCGTGGTGGTGGCTTGCGAGCTGATGCCCGACATCGGCACCGGCACCTGCTCACTATGCCATTGCACCGTCGGCTGCACGCCGACATGGCTGATGCCGGTGGTGATGACATCCGGGCGCTCACCCTCGATCTTGTTAAAGATCGGCGTAAAATCGGTAGTGTCGGGCGAGACCCGCATGGCGTCGAGAATTTGCAGTCCTGCCTTGGGCAGGCATTTTTTTGACTCTTCATCAAGCGGTTTGGTCCAGGCGGCATCCTCGCTGAGCACCACGGTGGTTTTCATGCCGAGTTTCTCGACCAGGAAATCATGGCTGAAATCGCAGTTAGCATCGGCGATGGCGGTCGAGGTCAGATAGCCGTGGAACGTGTATTTGTTACGCGCGTAGTCTTCCTTGACGTGGCGGGTGATCTCGTTGCTCGCCGCCCCCGGCGTGATGAACGGCACATGCAGCCGCGCCGCCCAGGGCTCAAGCGCGAGCGCCACCTCGCTCATGTAGCTGCCGACCACCGCGACCACATGATCCTGCGTTGCCGCGCGCTGGAAGGCGCGCACCGCGTCGGTTGCGGAGTTATGGTCGTCATAGTCGATGATCTCGACCTTGCGGCCGTTGATGCCGCCGGCGGCGTTGATCTCGTCGGCCGCCATCATCGCACCATTGGTGATGGCCACCCCGGAAATCGCCGAATTCTCGGCAATCACGCCGATGCGGATGGGATCGGCGGCGTGAGCGCCGGGTATTGCGCCGATGCCGAGGGCGGCGGCGCTCGCCGCGGTGATCATTCCTCGCCGCCAGCCCTGCCGCAGCCGGCGTTGAGGGGTGTTGGGTGATGCGTTTTTATTCATCGTTCTCTCCCCGCGCACCAACGCGCGCCATGTATCGGTTCGCGCTCCATGATCGCGAAATCTGGCCGCAAGGCAAGAGGCAGCTCAGGATTCGAGCATGCGCCGCAGCAGCTCGACATCTTCGGCAAAGGCGGCGTCGCGCTCCATCAGCTCGCCGACGCGGGCGACCGCGTGCATCACCGTGGTGTGATCGCGATTGCCGAATTTGCGGCCGATTTCAGGCAGGCTGCGGCTGGTGAGCTGCTTGGCGAGGAACATCGCGACCTGGCGTGGGCGGGCAACATTGCGCGCGCGCCGCGCCGACGACATGTCCGTGAGGCGGATATTCCAATGCTCGGCCACCTTGCGCTGGATCTCCTCGATGGTGATCCGCCGGTCATGCGCCTTGAGGATGTCGTGCAGCACTTCCTGGGTGGTCTCGAGGGTGATCGGCCGATTGAACAGATTGGCGTGCGCGATGAGGCGATTGAGCGCGCCTTCAAGCTCGCGGACATTGGAGGTGATCTTGTGGGCGAGGAACTCCATCACCTTGGGCGGCACGGCAACCCCGGCGCGCGATGCCTTGGCTTCGAGGATCGAGATACGCAGCTCGAAGGTGGTGGCGTGCAGATCGGCCACCATGCCGCAACCGAGCCTGGTACGCAGCCGATCCTCCAGCCCCGAGAGGTCGGAGGGGGATTTGTCGGCGGACACCACGATCTGTTTGCCGGCATCGACCAGTGCATTGAAAGTATGGAAAAATTCTTCCTGAGTGTTGTCCTTGCCGATGAGGAATTGCAGGTCGTCGATCATCAGCACATCGGCGCTGCGGAGCTGTTCCTTGAACTCCATCGTCGCCTGGCTGCGGATGGCGGCGATGAAGCGGTACATGAATTTTTCCGCCGACATATAGGCGACCGAGACGCGGCTCTCGGAGCGGTTGATCAAATCCCAGGCGATGGCGTGCATGAGATGGGTTTTGCCGAGCCCAACCCCGCCATAGAGAAAAAGCGGGTTGAACCCCGGCATCGCCGGCTGCGCCGCGACCCGGCGGGCACAAGCATAGGCGAACTCGTTGGGCTTGCCGACGACGAAATTGTCGAAATCAAAGCGTTTATCGAGATTGGCGGTATCCACCGGCGCCTCCGCCGCGACCACCCGGGCCCGCCCGGAGGCCGCCGGCGCATTCGCGGCAGCAGCCGGGCGAGTGGGCGCTGGCGCGCTAGCGGCGGCGGGTCGGGGAGATATTCCAGGTGCCGGCCCGGGCGCCTCGGGCGCCGCCGGGGGATTTGCCAAACTCTCGGCGAAGCCGGCGCCGCCCGCGCCCAGCCCGGCGGCCGTCGGGCCGGCACGGATATCGACGCGCCGGATCTCCGGGTCTTCCGACTGCCACAGAGCGGCGAGGCGGTCGCCATAGTGGCGGCGCACCCAGTCGCGCAGAAATCGGGTTGGCAGCAGGATGGTGACCTCGTCGCCGTCGCGCCCGGCGAGTACCATCTGACGCAACCAGGAGCGGTATTCCACCTCGCCGACATCGCTTTGCAGACGGCTGCGCACCTGCGCCCAATGCGCCGCGAGGGCGGCGTCGGAGACGACGCGCACCGCCGCCTTGCGAACGACGGTCGCGCTCCCTTGGCCGCCGCGCGAATTGGCGGTGAAAGCGAATTCCTGGTCCATACTGCCGTTGCCTGATACCACTCTGGCCCACCCGTTAGCCTTGCGGCTGCAAGTCACACCCTCCGCAACACCTTCGCGGCGCCGCAAAGTGAACGTGACTTGAAGACAGAATTGAGAGGCGCGAAGAATAGCCCGAGCGGCACGAAACAAGCAACCGCTAAAGTGACCCACCCCCCCCAAACAGTCACGTATCGACCATTTATTGGAACAAAAGAAACAAGTTACTTCCCGCCGTCATGATCTGGCACGAAGTCCGAGAGGTGTATGTCAAGAATTCACATAGAGGCAGGCGGCAACACCAAAAAAAAGGCGTCACGAAGCTGTCATCTTCGCCGCAATCCGGCGCCGCCGTCAAGACGGCGCGGCAAAAAAACCCCAACAAAAAATTTAGGGTGAAGCGATCGCCTTGATGCGCGCGGCAAGCCGCGAGAGCTTGCGCGATACCGTGTTGGCGTGCGCCACCCCTTTGCTGGCGGCGCGCTGCATCTCCGGCTGGGCGCTGCGCAACGCCTCGGCGGCAGCGCTCTTGTCGCCGGCGGAAATCGCCTGCTCGACCTTGCGAACGAAGCCACGAACCCGCGACTTGCGGGCGCGATTGCGTTCGGTGCGGCGCACCGTCTGGCGGATGCGCTTGCGCGCGGAGGCGGTATTGGCCATGGCCCCTCATCACTCGGCAAATCACACGGAAAACCCTCGGCGCGTCGTCCGGCCGGGGGGCGAGCGGGGTTCTAGGGCGGACGCTTGGGCAAGTCAAGCCGCTCCGGTTGCCGCGCGCAAGTTGCCGCGCCGCGCCATTCCCGGCAAGCTCACCATTATGGAACAGCCTTCGGAGATTCTCAGCCTTCCTGGCGGGCCGACGCGGGTCGAGTGGCGGCGCAATGCCCGCGCCCGCCGCGTCAGCCTGCGCATCGACCCGCGCGGCGGCGCTGTCGTCGTCACCCTGCCCGCCCGCGCCGCCCGCCGCGCCGGCATGACGCTCCTGATCAGCCATGCCGACTGGGTCACCGCCCGGCTCAAAGCCCTGCCCGCCGCCATCCCTCTCGGCCCGGGCGCGGTGATCCCGATCCACGGCATCCCCCATCGCATCTGCCATCTGCCGGCGGGGCGCGGCGGCGTCTGGATCGCGGGCGAAAGCCTCGCGGTGAGCGGCGAGGCTGATTTTTTGGCGCGCCGTGTAACCGATTTCCTGCGCGCCGAGGCTCGCCGCCGCTTCACCGCGCTCGCCATCGCCAAGGCCGCCACCGCCGGCTGCGCGGTACGCCGCGTCAGTGTGCGCGATACCCACAGCCGTTGGGGAAGCTGCGCCCGCGACGGCGCGCTCAGCTTTAGCTGGCGACTGGTAATGGCGCCGCCCTTCGTCCAGGACTATGTCGTGGCTCACGAAGTCGCGCATCTCCGCCACATGGACCACAGCTCTCGATTCTGGGCCCTGGTCGAGGCGTTGACCCCTTTTCGGGCGGCCGGCGTGGCCTGGCTTAGGTGCGAGGGAGCGCAGCTTCTGCGCGTCGGCTGATTTGCCCCGCCGCCGCCCGCCAACCCAGCGCGACCTCGCGTTTTTCTGCATTGCCAGCGGGCGCGGGCGGGTGAAGATAGACGCGCAGGAGCGCCCCAGGAGCGCCAGAAAATGAAAGCCATCGCCTATACGCATGCCCGCCCGATCGACGCCGAGGACGCGCTGATCGAGATCGATCTGCCGGAACCGGCACCACATCGCCGCGATCTGCTAATCGAGGTTCGTGCCATCGGCGTGAACCCGGTCGACACCAAGCTCCGCCGCCTTGCCCATCCGCTGGGCGAGCCGCGCGTGCTCGGCTTCGATGCCGCCGGCATCGTCCGCGCCATCGGCCCCGAGGTGACGCATTTCGGCATCGGCGATGAGGTCTGGTATGCCGGCACGTTGCAGCGACCCGGCGCCAATGCCGAGTTCCAGCTCGTCGATGAGCGCCTCGTCGGCCACAAGCCGAAGCGCCTCTCCTGGGCCGAGGCGGCGGCCATGCCGCTCACCACGATCACCGCCTGGGAGATGCTGTTCGACCGCCTGGCCCTTCCGCGCGGCGCGCGGGGGGATGAAAGCGGGACGGGAAAAACCCTGCTGATCATCGGTGGCGCCGGTGGCGTCGGCTCGATGGCGATCCAGCTCACCCGCAGGCTCACCCCGCTTACCGTCATCGCCACTGCGTCCCGCCCGGAAAGCCAGGAATGGTGCCTGAAGCTCGGCGCCGATCACGTCATCGACTATCGCGCCGACATGCCGGGGGCGCTCGCCGCGCTTGGCGACCGCTTCGCCGACAACATCTTCTGCACCAACGCCACCGACCGGCATTGGCCGGCGATCGTGCGCATGATCCGCCCCCAGGGCCGCGTCGGCCTGATCGACGACCCCGCGCCGATCGACGTGCGCGAACTCAAGGGAAAATCTGCCTCGCTGCACTGGGAGGCAATGTTTACCCGCGCCCTCTATGAAACCCCGGACATGAGCGCGCAGCGCGATATCCTTGATGCGGCAGCCCGCCTCGTCGATGACGGGGTGCTGGTCACCACGCTCGCCGAACATTTCGGCCGTATCACCGCGGCCAATCTCATCCGCGCCCACGCAAAGATCGAAACCGGGCTGATGCGCGGCAAGATCGTGCTGGAGGGTTTTTGAGCGGCAAGCCTGAGAGTTTGAAAAAGCATGCCTCCTTGCCTGGGAATCGATCAAAAAAATCAGAGTAAAATTCATTGATTTTCAGCGCCTGACCTCCCCTGCTCCCCCCTGCCCCGCGATCAACCGGGTCGAGGCGGGCGGGGCGTGCTTGATTTCTGGCGACTTTGTGCTTAGGTCCAAACTCTACCCCCTAGCAACGGAGCTGCTCTCCATGGCGCGCGTCACCGTCGAGGATTGCGTCGAAAAAGTCCCCAACCGCTTCGAGCTGGTGCTGTTCGCGGCCCAGCGCGCGCGTGGCCTTAGCCGCGGCGAGGAAATGACGCTCGACCGCGACGATGACAAGAACCCGGTGGTTGCGCTCCGTGAAATCGCCGAGGGAACGGTCGATGTCAAAAAACTTGAACTCGATCTCATCGGCTCGCTCGGCCGCGCGCCCGAACCCGAGCCCGCCGACGAGGAGGTGATGGACCTCATCCCGACCGATCAAAATATTTTCGGCCTCCAGGACATCTCGGCCGAAGAGGAAGCCGCCAGCCTGCCGGTCGAGGGCGAGGATATCGCGCCGGAAGACCTCGAAGCGGCGATCGAGGCTGAACTCGCCGGCCGCCCAGCGCGACGCTAGGCGGGACGCCACCAGGCAGGGAGCTCGTCAGGATCAATGGCAACGGGCGCCGGCGGCCACGTTCTTCCGGAGCCCCGGCGGCTGCCGGAGGGGGTTCTCTCGCCGGCCGCACCGACCCGCAAGCAGCCCGCAACGGAACTCGCTGCCCGCGTCGCCCGCTATGACCCCAAGGCCGATGCCGCTCTGATCCTGCGCGCCTACGAGCTTGCCGAGGCCGCCCATGCCGGCCAACTCCGCGATAATGGCGCTCCCTACATCGTTCACCCCCTGGCGGTCGCCAACATCCTCGCCGGCTACAAGCTGGATGTCGGCAGCATCGTCACCGCGCTGCTGCACGACGTCATCGAGGATACCAAGATCTCGCTGCCCGAGATCACCCGCCAGTTCGGCGCCGGTATCGCCGGCCTCGTCGATGGCGTAACCAAGCTCACCCGGCTCGAGCTGCAATCGGATCGCACCAAGCAGGCGGAGAATTTCCGCAAATTGGTACTGGCGATGAGCCGCGATATCCGTGTCCTGCTGGTCAAGCTCGCCGACCGGCTGCACAACATGCGCACGCTGCATTTCGTGCAAGACCCCGAACGCCGCCGCCGCATCGCACGCGAGACCATGGAGATCTATGCCCCGCTCGCCGAGCGCATCGGCATGGACGCGGTCAAGACCGAATTGCAGACCCTGGCCTTCGCCCAGCTCGACCCCGAAGCGTTCGAGACCATCCAGGCACGCCTCAACTTCCTGCGCGGGCAGGGTGCCGATGTCATCGAGGAGGTTCGCGCCGAACTGCGCAGCGTCTGCGAGGCCGCCGGCGTGCCGGTGCTCGAGGTGACGGGGCGGGAAAAATCGCCCTATTCGATCTGGGAGAAGATGCAACGGCGCAAGATCAGCTTCGAGCAGCTCTCCGACATTATGGCGTTTCGCATCGTCGTGCCGACGCGGGAAGCCTGCTACGCCGCTCTCGGCGCCGTCCACGCCGCCTATCCCGTGATTGCCGGACGCTTCAAGGACTATATCTCGACGCCGAAATCGAACATGTACCAAAGTGTCCATACCGGCGTCACGCTGCGCCATCCGCGCAACCAGAAAATCGAGGTGCAGATCCGCACCCGCGCCATGCACGAGATCGCGGAGAATGGCGTTGCCACCCACTGGGCCTACAAGGCCGCCGGCAGCGCCGATCCCGCCAATCTCCAGGAAGTGCAGAAATTCCGCTGGGTCCAGGATCTCCTGGAAATTCTTGAAAACTCCAGCGCCCCTGACGAATTTCTCGAAAACACCAAGCTCGAGCTCTACGAGGACCAGGTCTTCTGTTTCACCCCCAAGGGCCAGCTCATCCCGCTGCCGCGCGGCGCAACGCCGGTCGATTTCGCCTACGCCGTGCACAGCCAGGTCGGCGATACCTGCGTCGGCGCCAAGGTCAATGGCCGGCTCGTGCCGCTCCGCCATCAGGTGCAGAACGGCGACCAGATCGAGATCATGACGGCGCGCGGTGGCACGCCCTCGCCACAATGGGAGCGCTTCTGCGTCACCGGCAAGGCGCGCGCGCGCATCCGCCGCTTCGTGCACCAGCAACAGCGCCAGCAGCACCGCGACGAGGGCCACGCCATGCTCGCCCGCGCCTTCCGCCAGGAAGGCGTCGATGGCAGCGACAAGGTGCTGGAGGGCACGCTCAAGTCGCTCAAGCAGACCGCCCTCGAAGACCTCTTCGTCGCCGTCGGCGCCGGCACCATCGGGCCCAAGGAAGTCGTCCACGCGGCCTATCCCGAACTCCGCCAGACGTCGCGCGCACCTCGCGTCCTGCCCGGCTTCGCCGCCCGCCCCGCCAAGAGCACCGCGGAAAAGGCCGATCGCGGCATGGTCATCACCGGGCTGATCTCAGGCATGGCGGTGCACTATGCCGGCTGCTGTCACCCGCTACCGGGCGACCCGATCGTCGGCATCGTCTCCACCGGCCGCGGCGTCACCATCCACACCCGCAGCTGCGCGACCCTCGATTCCTTTGCCGCCACCCCCGAGCGCTTCATTGATGTCGATTGGGATCTCGCCGCCCTCGGGCGCGAGAAGAACGGCCAACATATCGGGCGGGTCAGCGTCATCACCGCCAACGAGCCGGGAGCGCTCGCCGGGCTCGCCAACGCCATTGCCAAACACGAGGGCGCCATCGCCAATCTCCGCATGGTCCATCGCCAGCAGGATTTCTGCGAGATCTTGGTTGATGTCGAAGTGCGCGATCTGCGCCATCTCTCCCATGTCATCGCGGGGCTCCGCGCGACCCAAGGGATCTCCGAGGTCGAACGGGCCCGCGGATGAACGGGTTGATCCTCGGCCTCGGCGCCGATCTCTGCGATATTCGCCGCATCGAAGCGGTGCTCGCCCGACATGGTGAGCGTTTCATCCATCGCGTTTTCACCGCCGCCGAACGTGCCCGCGCCGAGCGGCGCGCGGGGAAACTCCGCGCCGCGACCTACGCCAAGCGTTTCGCCGCCAAGGAAGCCTGCGCCAAGGCGCTCGGCACCGGGTTTCGCCGGGGCGTGTTCATGGCCGATCTCGGCGTCATCAACCTGGCCTCGGGGCAACCGAGCCTCTGCCTCCAGGGCGGCGCCGCGCAGCGCCTGGCCGCCCTCACCCCTTCCGGCATGACGGCCGAGATCGCCCTCACCATGACCGACGAATATCCCTATGCCTTCGCCCAGGTCATTTTTTCGGCCCGACCCTGCCCGGAGGATGAGGCGGCGTCGCGGATCAGGGCGTGGGGATAGAGAGGCCGTCCACCCCATCTGGCCAAGCCCGCGCGGCCGCCGCAGAATGGCGGGAGAACAGCACGGGGGGGATCGCATGGCCGAGGCCGATATCGCCGCTATTACCGCGCGGCTTGACCGGCTGCCGGCCACGCGCGGCATCTGGCATCTGGTGGCGTTGCTCTCGATCGGCGGCGCCTTCGAGTTCTACGATCTCTTTTTCACCGGCTATGTCGTGCCGGGCCTGGTGCGGGAGGGGTTGCTCGCGCATGTCCGGGTCGGGATTTTCACCGGCCCCGCCGCCTTCGTCGCCGCGACCTTCGGTGGGTTGTTCATCGGCACCATCGGTTTCGGCTTCATCGCCGATCGTTTCGGTCGCCGCCCGATTTTCACTTTTTCCCTGCTCTGGTACAGCCTGTCCACGGCGATCATGGCCTTTCAGCACACGGCATCCGGGCTGCTCCTCTGGCGCCTTGTCGCCGGCCTCGGCATCGGCGTCGAGCTAGTGACCATCGACACCTATCTCGCCGAGCTGGTGCCCAAGGATCTGCGCGGGCGAGCTTTTGCCGTCAATCAGATGGTACAATTTTCGGTGGTGCCGATCGTGGCGCTGCTGGCCTGGCAATTGGTGCCGCGCACGGTGGGAGGGATGGCGGGCTGGCGTGTGGTCGTGCTGATCGGCGCCTCGGGGGCGCTGTTCGTGTGGTTTCTCCGCCGCGGTCTGCCCGAAAGCCCGCGCTGGCTCGCCCAGCATGGCCGGGTCGCGGAGGCCGAGCGCATCACCGCGCGCATCGAGGCCAGGGTGCGCGCCGATCTCGCGGGTGCGGCCCTGCCCCCCCCGCTCGCCGCCGCCGCGCCCGAGCGCGTGGCCAAAGGCGCGTTCATTGAAATCTGGCGTCCGCCCTATCGTGGCCGCACGATCATGCTGATGGTCTTCCAGTTTTTCCAGACCATCGGGTTTTATGGCTTCGCGAGCTGGGTGCCGACGCTGATCGCCGAGCAGGGCATTCATTTGCAAGGCAGCCTGCTCTATTCCTTCATCATCGCCCTGGCCAATCCTTTCGGGCCGATGATCGCCATCGCCTTCGCCGACCGCATCGAGCGCAAATGGCAGATCGTCGGCGCCGCCCTCGGCATCGCGCTCGCCGGGCTCGCCTTCAGCGTGCAGCGCCAGGTGCCGGCGCTGATTTTCTGCGGCGTTGTGCTCACGCTTTGCGCGAACGTGCTCTCTTTTGCCTTTCACGCCTATCAGAGCGAGCTTTATCCCACCCGCATCCGCGCCCGCGCCGTGGGCTTCGTCTATTCCTGGAGCCGGCTTTCGGCGGTGCTGGTGAGCTTCATGATCGCCTTCCTGCTGCAATGGGGCGGGGTCGCGGCGGTGTTCGTGTTCATCGCCGGCGCGATGGCGATGGTCATCATCGCCATTGGCGGCTTCGGGCCAACGACCAACGGGCGGCAATTGGAAGCGATATCAGAATAACCGACGGACGGCCCCGGCGCCGCGCATGGCAGCGCCGGGGTTTATCTTGCAGGTGTGCTGACTATCAGGGATGGATGTAGAGATAGCCCATGCCCTCGAGCCGGGTGATCTCGGCAACCCCGCTCGGCACCAGATCGGCCTCCTTGACGCCGTAGAGCGTATGCCAGTCGATGTGCCGCTCGGCGAGCGTGCGCTGGCAGATCAGGAACTTCACGCCATCGGCCTTCAGCGCGTCGATGCGCTCGGCGAGATCGTGATCCTGGTTGGCGAGCTGGAACAACACCAGCCCATCGCCATGATCAACGACGCGGACCTGGATATGGTCCTTGCCCACCGCGTTGACGTGGTTCCTGATATTGGTCAAGAGCTTGCGGAAATAGGCGGCATTGTCGGGAACGCCGCCATTGTTGTGATAAACAACTTTCTGGTCGGTGTAATATCCAGGAGGCACGCCCGGGGCCTGGGCGCGCGCCGCCCCGATCGCCATGACCACACCGAAAGCCGCGAGCAGCAAGGTTTTAAGAGTATATCGCAAAGCGTTCTCTCCATCTTGTTCGTGAAGCTGGCCAACCAAGCAAGGCACGGAAATCCCGCTTTTTCAAACGCAAGCTTGCGCTCTAATCAATCGCCTTGAACGATTGATTTTGCCGGATCGTCAAACCCAGCCAGCCTGACCGGCGGAGCGGTAGAGCAGATAGCAGGCGACGGCAAAGACGATCGCGGCAAACACGCGGTTGAGGGCGGCGCGGCGCGGCGCCAGCTTCTTGGCGAGACGCAGGCCAAACCAGCCGCCAGCCAGCCCGCCGAGGATGAATTCCCCGGCGACGCCCCAGGCGACGAAGCCCGAGAGGGCATAATTCACCGCCGCCGTCAGGCCAAAAACGCCCACCGACAGCAGCGAAGAACCCACCGCCTCGATCATGCTGAGCGGGGTCGCGAACAGCAGCCCGGGGACGATCAAAAACCCGCCGCCGATGCCAAAAAACCCGGCCAACAGGCCGGCGGCGAGACCGACGAGGACGATACGCACACTGCCCGCCCGCGTCGCGCGTTGCTCTGGCGCCACCACGCGCCGCGGCCGCAGCGTTAGACCGGCGACCACGAACATCAACAGAGCGAACAGCGCGAGCAGCTTCTCGCCATTGATCGCCTTGCCGAGCGAGGAGCCGGCCGCCGCCCCCGCGACGCCGGCCGCGGCAAAAATCGCAGCGGCGCGCCAGCGCACATGCCCGGCGCGGGCATGGCCGATGAGATTGGCGAAGGCATTGAAGGAGACCGCGAGTGCGCCAGTGCCGATCGCCTGATGCGGTGGCAATCCGACCACGGTGAGCAGCAAGGGCGTCGCCAGGATCGACCCGCCGCCGCCGATCAGCCCGAGCACGAAGCCCACGACCGAGCCCGACAGGATCGCCAGAACCGGCTCTCCCCAGGAGAGCACGCTCCCCGAGATCACAACGCTGACAGCACTCCGCTCAGCGCTTCGCGCCCTGGGAATGCCGTTGGCTGTGGTGATGCACCACCGCGGGAGGGACGTCGAAGCCATGCTTGGCAACGGCGGCGCAGGCCTCATCGACGCTCATCCGCCCGGCTTTCACCTCGCTCAGCGCCCAGAGCAGCGCCGAGCGCGTGCCGGAGCGGCAATGGGCGTGCACCCGCCCCTCGGCCTTTTCCAACACGGCCGCGAAGCGCTCAATCGCCTCCGGCGAGATATCCTTCATGGTCAAGGGGATATGGTGATAGTCCATGCCGTGTTGCCGGGCCAGGGCGGCGGCGGCGGCGGCGGTCATCTGGCCAGCATCCTCGCCGTCGGGGCGATTGTTGATGACCGTGCGCACGCCACCCTTGGCGAGTTCGGAAAAATCCTCATGGGTCAACTGCGTCGAGACGCTGAGCTTGTGGCTGAGATGTTTGGGCTGCATCGGGATGATCCCCTGGGGTCACGGTTTTTGGCGTACGGCCGATTGGGGGATCATGCCGGGCGGCGGGCGCGCCGTAAAGCGCCCCGCGTACGCGCCAATGTGACAGGAAATTCATTCAATCGAGGCTTGATCGCGCAAATGGACCGCCCATAACTCGACAAGCTCTGACTCAAGCTGAAGCAAGGAAATCGCGCATGTCCGCTTACGTCGACGGCAACAATCTTGTCATTCCCTATAGCAATACCAATCCGAACGACACCGTCGTTATTCCGTTCCCGGACACCAATTCGGCTAATTATGTCGGCGCGAATTTCGCCGGCCCGATCGAAACCTATGCGCCGGGGATCCAGGTATCGCAATACATCACCGCCCCGAGCCAGATCGCGCTTGGCCTGGCCAATCCGTCAGCGCCGACCGCCCTCTTCGTGCAGTTTTCCGACACATCGCAATCCACCCTCGATCTTACGAACCAAAATGCCTATGCGGTGGTCAATGCCAGCACCGTGCCAATCACGCTGAACGATAGCGATAACGCGCTGCAATCGATTATTTCCGGCGTCGGCGGCATGACGCTCTACGCCGCCGGCGCCAATGGCGCGGCGGCCTTCGCGGGCGGCGAGAATATCGTCACCGGCGGCACTACCGGCGTCGAGAGCTGGTATTTTGATTTCGAGGGAGGCACCAATACGATCAGCGCCGGCGCCGGCAACGACACCATCACCGGCAGCCCCGACACCAATCTGATGTTCCTCGGCAGCGGCAACGATATCGTCTATTCCGAAGGCATGGACACCATCGTTGGTGATACCGGGGCGGATACCATCAACGCCGTCGGCCAGGCCCTCGCCTTCAACAATTCCGCCAGCATGGTATTCATCAACACCAATATCGGCAGCCTCGTCGGCTCCAGCACGATCATCGGCGGCTCAGGCGCGCTTAGCGTGTTTGGCGGCAGCGGCGAGGTCACGGTGTTCGGCGGTTCGGCCAATAACGAGTTCATGCTCGGCGGCACCGGCAACGTCGATGCCCTGATCGGTGGCACCGGCAGCGCGAGCATTTTTGGCGCTGGCCAATACAACTATCTCGCCTCCGGCACCACCGGCGCCGATACCATCGTTTCCGCCCCCAGCGGCACCAGTTACATGTTTGGCAACCCCACGGCGACCGATAACGTATTTGGCGGCCAGCCCAATGCCGTCAACGCCACCGACATCGTCGTCCCGGTTGCTGGCGTGAACACCATCTTCGGAGGTGATGGCAGCAGCGACACCACCGACGTTTTCACCGCTCAGTCGAGCGATTTGATCTGGGGCGATCAAGGTGTGTTGTTCGTCCAGCAGGGCAGCGGGACCAATACTGTCTATGATAGCAGCAAATTCACCTTGTTTGGTTTCGTCAATGGTCAAGCCGGGGGCAACCTCGATATCTATGACTTCAACCCGCTCAATGCCGCCTTTACCCTCGACGGCTATGCCAGCGGCACCGCCGCCAATGCGGTGAGCAGCGCCACCGTGAGCAACGGCTCAACGACCTTCACGCTCTCCGACAACACCCATGTAACATTGGAAGGCTACACGGGTGCGCTCACCCACGCCTCCTTCGTCTAGGCGTCGGGATCGGCGGGCTTGAAGGTCAGGGCCGCGCCGTTGAGGCAGTAGCGGAGTCCGGTCGGCTTCGGGCCATCGGGAAAAACATGGCCGAGATGGCCGCCGCAGCGCGCGCAATGTACTTCGGTCCGGGCCATGAACAGGCTGCGGTCCTCGCGCATGCCGATCGCCTTGGGGTCACCGGGCGCGAAGAAGCTTGGCCACCCCGTGCCGCTTTCGAACTTGGTCTCGGCGGGAAACAGCGGGGCGTCGCAGCCAGCGCAAAAAAACATGCCCGGCCGCTTTTCCTGGTTGAGCGGGCTCGTGCCAGCCCGTTCGGTCGCGTGCTGACGGAGCACGACGAATTGCTCGGGCCGCAAGCGCGCCCGCCATTCAGCTTCGGTATACTGCACCGGATAGGTTTCTACTGGCCCCGGAGGGGATGAAAAGAGCTTCATGGTCGATCTCCTCGGTTGATCTCCGCTGGACTTATGATTTAGGCGCCTCTTCCGGCAGACAAGCCGCCCGGAGCGCGGCGAAGGCGCGCGCGCGATGGCTATCGGCGTGTTTGGCGTCGGGCGCCATCTCGCCATAGGTCTCGACACTACCCCGTGGAACAAAAATTGGATCATAGCCGAAACCACGCGTGCCACGTGGTGGCCAGACCATCTCACCTTCGGCGCGGCCCAAAAAGCTCGCGGTCTCGCCATCCGGCCAGGCGAGCGCGAGGGCGCAGGTGAACCAGGCGCGGCGGTCGGGGTGATCGCCCAGGCGGCGCGCGACCTCGGCCATGGCGTGGGCAAAATCCCGCTCTGCCCCGGCCCAGCGCGCGGCGTGGATGCCCGGCGCGCCGTCGAGCGCAGCCAGGGAAAAACCGGAATCATCGGCCACCGCCACCCAACCGCTCGCCCGCGCCGACGCCAGCGCCTTGATCCGGGCATTGCCGACGAAATCCGGGGCGGTTTCGGCGGGTTCCGGGAGGCCGAGCGCGCTGGCAGCGATGAGGTCGATGTCATGCGGGGCGAGCAGTTGGGCGATCTCGGCGAGTTTGCCGGGATTATGGCTCGCCAGCACCAGTCGGGCGCCAGGCGCCAGCCGCCGCGCCATCAGGGGCTGGCCAGCGCGGCGCGCTGGGCGAGAAAAAGCTCCGCCGTGCCCTGGCGGGCGAGGCTGAGCAGGCTCGTCAGCGCGGCTTCGGAAAATACCGCGCCCTCGGCGGTCGCCTGCACCTCGACCAGGCCACCGAGATCGGTGAGCACGAAATTTGCGTCCGCCTCGGCCTCGGAATCCTCCGCGTAGTCGAGATCGAGCACCGGCGTGCCCGCGACGATACCACACGAGACCGCCGCGACCTGGCCCTTGAGCGGCGAGCCCTTGATCACCCGCATCTGCTCCAGCCGGGCGAGCGCCAGGGCGAGAGCCACCCAGGCGCCGGTGATGGCGGCGCAGCGCGTGCCGCCATCGGCGTTGAGCACATCACAATCGAGTGTAATCGTCATTTCGCCCAAAGCCGCGCGATCGACGACGGCACGAAGTGCCCGCCCGATCAGCCGCTGGATCTCCTGGGTGCGGCCCGACTGCTTGCCGCGCGCCGCCTCGCGCTCGCCCCGGGTGTGCGTGGCGCGCGGCAGCATGCCGTATTCGGCGGTGATCCAGCCCTGGCCGGAGCCACGCAGGAACCCCGGCACCCTGCCTTCGACGCTGGCGGCGCAGATCACTTCGGTTGCGCCGATGCGGATCAGGCAGGAACCCTCGGCGTGGCGAGCATAGCCCGGCACAAGGGAAACGGGGCGAAGACTGTCGGGCGCGCGGCCGGAAGGGCGCATGAACGATCGCTTTCAAAATCCTGATGCCGCCTTATAGCCGCCCTGCAAAGCGCGCGGAAGGCGATCGCCACGCTCCCATGCTCTTGCCTCGCAGCCGCTTCGCCGCCACCCTTTACGTTTGATTTCGTTGCCCAGGAGAGCTGCCGCGATGAACCCGCCTTTCGACCACCCGGATCTGGCCTCCGATCTCGCTTTCGAGAAATTCGCCATCGGCCAGCCGGTGCCGCGCCTCGAGGATCCGCGGCTTCTGCGTGGCGAGGGCCGCTATACCGATGATCTCCATCTACCCGGCCAGCTTTACGCCGCGATGCTGCGCAGCCGCCATGCGCATGGCCATATCCGCGCCCTTGATCTCGACGCCGCGCGCGCCCTGCCCGGCGTGCGGCTGATCCTCACGGCGGCCGAGATGGCGGCGGCGGGGCTGACCCGCCTGCCGCCGGGGATGCAGCAGCCGCGGGCCGATGGCACCCCGCCCGAGGCGCCGATCCAGGCGCCGCTGGCCGGGGACAAAGTGCGCTTCGTCGGCGAACCGATCGCCTGCGTCATCGCCGAAACCCCCCAGGCGGCGCGCGATGCGCTTGAGGCGATCCTGGTCGAGATCGACCCGCTACCCGCCGTCACCACCATGGCCGCCGCGACCGAACGCGGCGCGCCGCTTCTCCATGCCGGCGTTGATGGCAATATCGCGCTCCGCTTCCATCACGGCGATCGCGAAAAAACCGCCGCCGCATTTGCCCGCGCCGCCCATGTCACGCGACTCACCTTGCGCAACAGCCGCGTCGTGGTCTGCCCGATGGAGCCGCGCAGTGCGATTGGCGAATACGACGGCGAAACCGGCCGCTACACGCTCCATGTCGGCTGCCAGGGGGTGTTCGGCCTGCGCAATGCGCTGAAGGACGCGATGGGCGTCGCGGTGGATAAAATCCATGTGCTGACCGGCAATGTCGGCGGCTCGTTTGGGATGAAGGCGGGCTGCTACCCGGAGTATCCCTGCCTGCTGCTGGCCGCGCGCCTCTTGGGGCGGCCGGTGAAATGGACCGATGAGCGGAGTGAGAGTTTTCTCTCCGACAGCCATGGGCGCGATCATCAGATGACCGCCGAGATGGCGCTCGATGCGGCGGGTAAAATCCTCGCCGTGCGGCTTACCGGCCAGGGCAATGTCGGGGCCTACCTCACCAACGCCGCGACCCTGCCACCGACCACCAACGCCGCGAAAAACATTGTCGGCGTCTATGCGACTCCGCTGATCGAGATCACGACCGAATGCGTCTTCACCAACACCACCCCGGTCGGCCCCTATCGCGGCGCCGGGCGGCCGGAGGGGAATTACTATATCGAGCGGCTGATCGAGACGGCGGCTGCCGAGATGGCGATCGACCCGCTGGAACTGCGCCGTCAGAACCTCATCCGCCCGGACCAGATACCCTATGCCGCGCCGAGTGGGCTCACCTATGACAGCGGTGATTTCCCGGCCATTTTGGAGGAGGCGCTCGAGCGCGCCGATTGGGCGGGTTTCCCCGCCCGCCAGGCCGAGAGTGCGGCGCGCGGCTATCTCTACGGGCGCGGCATCGGCCAATATCTCGAAGTCACCGCGCCACCTTCGCGCGAAATGGGCGGCATCCGGTTCGAGGCCGATGGCAGCGTCACCATCATCACCGGCACGCTCGATTATGGTCAGGGCCACGCCACCCCCTTCGCCCAGGTGCTGGCCTCGCGCCTCGGGATTCCCCTCGGGCGGGTGCGGCTCTTGCAGGGCGACAGTGACGAGTTGATCGCCGGCGGCGGCACCGGGGGGTCAAAATCGCTGATGGCGAGCGGAGCGGCAATCATCGAGGCCGCGGAAGAGGTCATCGCGCGGGGGAAAAAGGCCGCCGCCCATTTCCTGGAAGCCGCCGAGGCCGACATCGAATTCACGATCGGCCCCGAGGGTGGCCGCTTCGCCATCGCCGGCACCGATCGCTCCCTCCCCATTCTCGACCTCGCCGCCAAACTCCGCGCCGAGCCGCCGCCCAAGGCGATATCCGAGGGCGGGCCAGGGGGCATGTCAGAGGGCGTGCCCGAAACCCTTGATGTCCGCCACATCCATCAGGGCGCGCCCTCGGCCTTTCCCAATGGCTGCCACATCGCCGAGGTCGAGATCGACCCCGAGACCGGCACCATCCGCATCGCGCGCTACAGCGCGGTCAATGATTTCGGCACCGTGGTCAACCCGCTCCTGGTCGAGGGGCAGACCCATGGCGGCATCGCCCAGGGCATCGGCCAGGCGGTATTGGAAGCGACGCATTATGACAGCGCGGGCCAGCCGCTCACCGGCAGCTATATGGACTACGCCCTGCCCCGCGCCGGCGACCTCACCGCCATCGCCAATGCCTTCCACCCGGTTCCCGCCCGCACCAATCTGCTTGGCGCCAAGGGTTGCGGCGAGGCGGGCTGCGCCGGTTCCCTGCCGGCGGTGATGAACGCCATCGTCGATGCCCTCCGCTCGCGCGGCATTCGCCATCTTGACATGCCGGCAACACCCGAGCGCGTCTGGCAAGCGCTCCAGGCGAAGGCCGGAACCTGACTTCGCGGGTTGTAAACTTCCCCGGGCGGCCATAAACAAGACCCGGGCCCAGCCGGAGAGGTGGCCGAGCGGCTTAAGGCGCACGCTTGGAAAGCGTGTGTGCGTGCAAGCGTACCGTGGGTTCGAATCCCACCCTCTCCGCCATTTCAGTCCCTGAGTGGGCACTGAATTTACGCCATTTTTTCCGGTTAGCACCTGTAGCAGCCGGGACTTCGATCCCATGATCCGGACCTCGCCATCTGCGACCTCTACGCGCTGGGCGAGCGCGCGAAGATGGTCGCGGCGATAACCACCCCCTTCAAGGCGGATATGCCGCCGCGCGGTTTCGGCGAAGGTGCGCACCATCTGCGGAGTAACGGCCTTGCTGCCGGAGTTCTCAAGCATGGCCTGGGCGCGCTCGGCATCGGCCTTGGCCTGATCGCGGATGGCCTTGAGGCCGTCGATACGGTCCTTGAGCGCCGGGTCGTTCAAGTCGGCGACGCCTGCCTCAATGGCGTCGTAGAGGCGCTTGAGGCGCGCTTCGGATTCCGCCGCACGCCGGTTCAGTTCGCCAATGTGCTCATGCTGGCGCTCAGACCTCTCCTGCCGCCGGTCGAGGACTGTAGCGAGGATCGTTTCCAGCCGTTCGGGCTGGAGCAGACGGTCTTCCAGATGACGGGCGACAAGATCGTCCAGCTTGTCCATTGGCACCGCCATGCCTTCGCAGGCTGTCGGCCCCTGCCGGGCTTTCATCGAACAGGCGTAATAACGATAGCGCCCGCCCTTGCCGGTGCGGATGGTCATGGCGCCGCCGCACTTGGCGCAATGAATGAGGCCGGTAAGGAGAGTGGGGCCGCTGATGACGGCGGATGGCGTCACCGTGGGATGGCGGGCCTTGAGTAGCGCCTGCACCGCGTCGAAGGTCGCGCGGTCGATGAGCGGCGGGACGGGCACGACGACGATCTCGCTGACGGGTTTCAGCTCTTTGGACTTGGCCCGCTTGTTGAACTCATGCTCGCCCATATAGGTGCGGCGGGTCAGGATGCGGTGGACTTGGCCGATGCCCCAACGGCCTCCGTCGCGCGTGAAGATGCGGTTGCGGTTCAGGTGGCTGACGATGTTCTTGACGCCCATCTGGCCCTTGGCGCCGTCGCCGTGGAGCGCAAGCCGGTAGATCAGGCGCACCGTGTCGGCGTGGAGCGGGTCTATCTCCAGCTTTTTCTTGACCTTCGCGCCACGTTGCTCGGCCGCGACGACACGGTAGCCGATGGGCGGCAGCGAACCGTTCCAAAAGCCTTGCCGGGCGTTTTCCTTCAAGGCGCGGATGACGTGCTTGGCGTTCTCTTTGGATTGATACTCGTCGAACAGCGCCATGATCTGCCGCATCATGACGTGCATCGGATCGTCGCCCATCTCCTGGGTGATTGAGACGAGCTTCACCCCATTCTTCGCGAGCTTCCGGACGTAGAACTCCAGCTCGAAGTGATCGCGGAAGAACCGGCTGAACGAATGGACGATCACCACGTCGAACGGCGCGGGCTTCGATGTGCCCGCCTCGATCATCCGCTGGAACTCAGGCCTGCGGTCGTTGGTCGCCGATGCGCCTGGCTCCACATAGGTCTCGACGAGCTGGTAGCCGCGTGAAGCGCAATAAGCTTCCCCCTGGCGCTTCTGGTCGGGGATGGAGACATCATGCTCGGCCTGCCGCGCCGTCGAGACGCGCAGATAGAGGGCGGCCCGTAGCGGCACGGTCATGGTAGTAATTCCCTCAGAGGCTGAAAATCTTTCGGTTATTCTTCGCAAGGTGGGCTGCAAAGGGCTGTTTGGGCTGCTAGAATCGGCATGTTGTGGGTTTTCTAACGAAGGTTGAGTGATGGCATCGGGTGTTG